>Ga0189290_100041_pt1 | contig 143267 bp, 131 predicted proteins | sample UW140minimetaG_FD_130318 | JGI IMG/M metagenome (GOLD analysis project Ga0189290, IMG submission 130318) | Marine microbial communities from the Costa Rica Dome - UW140 mini metaG | ecosystem: Environmental > Aquatic > Marine > Oceanic > Photic zone | place: Costa Rica: the Eastern Pacific...
CACAGTACCTCAACCTGCCGTAACTTAGTGACAATCTCTTCCGGTTTATGACGCTTGATTCCCATATCTGATCCTCCGTTTCCTAACTATAGGGGCGGACCACTTCAAAGGGGGAGGATCAATCTGGGGGTGTCGTAATGCTCAAGCCTCAATTCCGCCAATCGAGCAAAATGCCAGTCATCGGTCATTCGTTCCTAAGAAACTAAGAATTCGGTTCTTCCAAACCACTTCTCGAGTCTCTTGCGGTGCGTCAATTTTTCGGCTCACCTCCTTTCATGAGTACACAAATGAAGCGTGGCGGTCGTAAGGCGCGTCATGCGCAAAGAGCAAGTAAACCGCAGGTAAGCCCTGCGCCTCCCGGGCAAATTGGTGGCCGCTTTAGGCCGTTGGACGAAGGAGATTTGCTCGAAATTAAAGCTACTTCCTTTCGCTTACTTGCTGAACTGGGAATGGGAGAAGTTCCGAATAAGTTGGCAGATTTGCTAATACAAGGTGGAGCTTCAAAACAGGGAAGCCGTATCTGCTTCCCACCGCACCTGGTCGAAGACGCAATAGCTGCTGCGCCGAAATCCTTCACTTTGCACGGTCGAGACCCCAGTCGCTCAATTGATATCGGTGGAGCGTCAGTACATTTTGGCACCGGTGGTGCGGCCGTCCAAACCCTCGATCTTGACACCGGCCTTTATCGTGCCTCGACATTGGCGGATTTGAAGGACTTTACGCGGCTTCAAGACACGCTTGAAAACGTCAGCTGGTTTACGCGTTGTTGTATTGCGACGGATGTTCCGGACATATTCGATCTTGATGTGAACACGGCCTTCGCTTTGCTCAAGAACACGACCAAACCCATCGCGACGGCTTTTACGGTGGCCGAGAACGTGACACCAATCGTGGAAATGTTTGACATCGCTGCCGGCGGCCCGGGTGCTTTTGCCAAGCGCCCCTTTGTCAAAGCACATATCAGCCCGGTAATCTCTCCCATGCGGTACGGGGAGGACGCAGTCGATGTGACCTTTGCATGTCTCGAACACAATATCCCTGTGTCCTGCATCACTGCCGCTCAGGCCGGCGCAACGGCGCCTGCGACTTTGGCTGGCTTTCTGGCGCAATCTTTAGCCGAAACGTTGGCCAGCCTTGTGATGGTGCAAGTCATCAAACCTGGCCATCCCATGGTGTTTTCAAACTGGCCGTTTGTGATTGATTTGCGGACAGGGGCGTTTGCCGGAGGAGGCGGTGAAACCGCACTATTAAATGCGGCCTCTGCGCAATTATCGAACTGGTTGGGCCTCCCATCTGGTGTGTCGGCTTCCATGTCGGATGCAAAGGCCATCGATGCGCAATATGGATCGGAAAAGGCGATGACGTCACTCGCCGCAGCCTTGGCGGGCGGCAACCTTATCTATGAGAGCTCGGGGATGACGGCGTCGTTGCTGGGCGCGAGCTTTGAAGCCTTCGTTTTAGATGATGAAATGCACTCAAATACATACCGTATTCTGCGTGGTTGCGAAGTGACGGAGGAAAACCTAGGCTTTGACGCCATTTGCGAAGCTGTTCTGGGGGACGGCCATTTTCTTGGCAGCGGACATACGCTTGCCGCGATGGAACGAGACTATGTCTACCCGTCCTTGTCGGATCGAGATACGCCAAAGGGCTGGGAAGATGCGGGTGCCAAGGACGCTTGGGCGCGTGCCAACGCGCGTGCAAGGGAGATATTGGAAGAGCATCATCCGACTTATCTGACGGCTGAACAAGAGGCTGAGATTCGTTCGAAATTCAATATCCTTTAGGGCAGGACGCCTCCCGGTCAGTGAAAATCGCGGCTTTTCGGGATAACGGAGACATTGCGCGGATGCCGCGAAGACGGTGCGGGGAGGGGGCGATTGACCTCATCTGCATGTGCCATTGCAGGTTGCAATCCGTCAGGCGAAAGCTTCAAGAGCGCATCTGAACGATCCTCAAGGTGCTTGGCGATGACATGGATGATCTCCACATCGCGCTGCACATACCCTTCCACCATCAGCAGGCGTGATTGCATGACAACCTTGCGGTAGTGCTCCATCACCTTTGGCCATACGACGACATTGGCAACCCCCAGCTCATCTTCAATCGTGATAAAGCACACCCCTTTTGCACTGCCCGGTCTTTGCCGGATCAAGACAAGCCCCGCCATCTTCACCTTTTGCCAGTTCCGGCTCTGCAAAAGCTGCTTGGTGCTGATGAAACCCTGCTTATCCATACTCTTGCGTAAGAACGACATCGGATGTGCTTTTAGAGATAGGCGCATGGTTTGATAATCTGCGACAACCTGTTCACACACCGGCATCGCAGGAAGAGGCACCGGTACCTCGGCCCCTTCATCCCGTGTGTCTTGAAACAGAGGAAGGTCAGGCGCATCTTTCAGCGCCTTTGCTTCCCAAAGCGCTTGCCTGCGATCAATAAACATGGAGCGCATCGCATCTGCTTCGGCCAATCGGCGCACGATGGGGGCGGTGATCCCTGCGCGGACCTTCAGGTCTTCTAAATCGTGATAAGGGGCCTCCCGTGCTGCGATGATCCGAGCAGCGGCGTCCTCCCTTAACCCGCTGATCTGGCGCATCCCAAGGCGTATCGCGAATGTTCCGACCTCGCCTGTGACGGGCTCCAGAGTATTGTCCCACTCGGAATAATTCACATCCGCCGCACGCACCTCAACACCATGCTCCCGCGCGTCCCGAACCAGTTGCGCGGGCGCATAAAACCCCATCGGTTGGGAATTGAGCAGGGCGGTCGTAAAGGCTGCAGGAAAGTGGCATTTCAGCCAGCTTGAGACATAGACAAGCTGCGCAAAACTTGCCGCGTGACTTTCCGGAAAGCCGTAATCGCCAAACCCTTTGATCTGATCGAAACAGCGCTGGGCAAAATCGGGATCATAGCCGCGCTCTGTCATCCGCCCGACCATCTTGTCTTGCAAAGTCTCAATCGTGCCACGGGACCGAAAGGTGGCCATCGCCTTGCGCAGATCGTTGGCCTCCTTTGAGGAAAATTTGGCCGCATCAATCGCGATCTTCATCGCTTGTTCCTGAAAAATCGGAACCCCCAAAGTGCGACCCAAAATCTTCTTAAGCTCAGCTGGATCATGTGGCGCACCAGGTGAGGGATATTCCACAGCTTCTTCGCCAGATCTCCTGCGCAGATAAGGATGCACCATATCCCCCTGAATGGGGCCGGGCCGAACAATTGCCACCTCAATCACAAGGTCATAAAACGTGCGGGGACGCAGGCGTGGCAACATATTGATTTGAGCGCGGCTTTCGACCTGAAAGACACCAATGCTATCACCTTTACAGAGCATGTCATACACGCGCGGGTCTTCTTGCGGGATGGTCGCCAAGGTCCAGCTCTGACCATAATGCGCCTTGATCAGATCAAAACACTTGCGAATGCATGTCAGCATCCCGAGCGCCAGAATATCAACTTTCAGAATGCCAAGCGCATCGATGTCGTCCTTATCCCATTCGATGAAGGTTCGATCTGGCATTGCCCCATTGCCGATCGGAACGGTTTCGATCAAAGGCCTTTCGGTCAGGATAAAACCCCCCACATGCTGCCCTAAATGTCGAGGCATTCCAATCAGTTGCTGGGCAATGATAAGCGTTTTGCGCAAGATCGGATCGCTCAGATCCAACCCTACTTCTCCGACGTTGCTGTCATCAACGGTTTTGCCCCAACTTCCCCAAACCGTCTTGGCGAGGGCTCCTGTGATGTCTTCGGACAATCCCATCACCTTGCCCACCTCGCGGATGGCAGAGCGGGGGCGGTAATGGATCACGGTCGCACACAACCCTGCGCGATCCCGTCCGTATTTCTGATAGATGTGCTGAATGACTTCCTCACGCCGCTCATGTTCAAAATCGACGTCAATATCGGGGGGCTCTTTGCGTTCCTCGCTGATAAAGCGTTCAAACAACAGGCTGTGTTGGGTCGGATCAACCGCAGTGATCCCAAGCACATAACATACAGCAGAATTTGCCGCTGACCCGCGCCCTTGGCAGAGGATTTCTGGGGTCGCCCCCTGTCGTGCAAAGCGGATGATGTCATGGATCGTTAGGAAATACTGCGCGATGTCGAGTTTCTGGATCATCGCCAGCTCTTTGTTGAGGATCGCACGCGTCTCCTCCGTCACCCCATCGGGATAACGTTGCTCCGCATGATGCCATGTCAGCTGCTCAAGATAGGCTTGGGGTGTCATATCCTGCGGGATCACTTCACGCGGATATTCATAGGCCAGTTCTTCCAGATCAAAGGTGCAGGCATCTGCCACACGCCGCGTGGCTTGAATGGCGTGGGGCCATTCTGCAAAAAGTTCAATCATTTGCGCGGGAGACTTCAAGTGCCGTTCTGCGTTGGGTTCTAAAAGATAGCCAGCCTTTTGGATGGTTGTCTTTTCCCGAATGCAGGTCATTACATCCTGCAAAGGGCGCCGATCTGGCGCATGATACAGCACGTCGTTGGTGGCCAAAAGCGAGAGACGATACCGGTCTGCCAAAGCATCCAGCGCATTGATCCGTGCACGATCGTTCACCCGATACAGATAGCTTGCCGCTATATAGCGCAGGGCGGGTAAAGCCTTCAGCAATCGAGGCAATCGGGCGGCAAATGCATCGACATCTACATCTGGGATCACAATCAACTGTACGTTTTTGCAGGCGCCAGCCAAATCTTGAAGCGTCAGATCGCACACCCCTTTCGCTTGCCATTCCCCTTCAAGATCGCGGGTCTTTCCTTTGGACAGCAATGTCGAAAGCCTGCCATAGGCATCGCGGGTCTCAGGGTAGGCGAGAAAAACTTCTCCAGTGACAAGCGCAATCCGACATCCAATCACGGGGCGCATCTTGGTCTTCTTGGCTTCAGTATGAATGCGTACGACGCCCGCAAATGTATTCAGATCAGCGCATCCAATCGTATCATACCCCAAGGCCCAGGCAGTTTTTGCAAGGTCCACGACATCTGATGCTCCCCGCAGAAAGGAAAAACAGGTCGTCAGACCAAGTTCGACAAACACAGCCTTTGAATTAGGCTCAAAATCACCATCCTCAGGCAAGGTGCGTCTTGGGTGCGCGTGATCATTCTGCGGCATCGCACCCTCTCTTTTGAGCAAAAATACCTCCCCCGGAGAGAAAATTTTTGACAAAAATTTTGTTCAATTTTTTATCTAAAAAATTAGCGCTCATGCGAAACTTCCGTGCACAAACCAGCGCGGCGTCGCACCACGGCCATCGCCCATAACTCCATCCCGATAGAGCCAAAACCGCTGTCCGAAATGATCTTCAACGCGGTAATAATCCCGCAGCCGCGTGCCCGGGCTGTCACGCCACCATTCTGGCGCGATCCGCTCTGGCCCTGAAAAGCGCGTCACGCGATGGGTGATCCGACGCCACACAAACTGCGCTGGCGGTCCTTCTGGAACCGCATAAAGCACGCGCACTTCTTCGGGGGGATCAAACAGCCGTAGCGGGCGCTCGGGGCGTAAATGCGCCGCCTGCGGCGCGCGTTCCAAAGCGCTACGCCACTCTTCGGTCCGTTCCGGCATATGGCTCGCAAGAGGGAGGGCACAGCGGATGTTGTGGCTACCAAGCCGCGCGGATAAACGATCGACCAAACGCGCAAGCTCTGCACCATCATCGACACCTCCGTCCAGCCGTGTTTGATGGGTGTGCAGATGTTCCGCAACTGAGGCGGCTAGAGTGATCAGGTCAAACCCAAAGCCGGGATTGATATGATCAAGTTTTCCATCAAAGAGCCGAAGCAGGTGGTCTGCGTCGCGGCTGGCTTGGGCTGTGGCAACCGTGACATGGGAGACCTCACCGTCCGTGCGATAGATCGTTAGCGTGACGCGCCGTGCCCCGAAGCCTTCTGAGTGCAGGCCTTTACAGAGTTCTACACAGAGGTCGGGCAGATGTGGGGTGGGGTCTTGGACAGGCTCTGCGAGTGTGGATTGCACGGCAAAACGCGGGGGATCATCGGGGGCGTTTACGGGCTCTGCCAATCTTCCCATCATTTGATCTAACCGCAGCAGCGGATTTTGCGGCAATGGAGCGGTATTGAACCGGCGCGCAAGAGAGACGCGCGGCACAGCGGCCAGATCGCCAATGGTTTTCAGGCCGAGGCGTTTGAGAAGGAGGATCGTATCCGGCTCCAACCGTAACGCGCGTACGGGCAAAGGGGCCATATGCACTGGAAGCGTTTCTGGCGCGCAGATGTCGCGGACGCCGCCAAAACGCGACAGGGCCCAAGCCGCCCCATGGGTGGGGGCTGCGGCAAGATTGGCAGACAACCCCAGATGCGACAGTTTTCCTTCTATGTCGCGCATCATCTGCGCTTCACCCCCAAAGAGGTGATCAGATCCGGTGGTGTCCATCACCAGTCCGGCTGTTTCATCCACCGCCGTCCACGGACACCAGCGACGGCACCAGTGCATCAGCTTTTCAAGGGCGCGCCGGTCCCCGCCAATATCGGCAAATTCTATCCTGAGGTCGGGACAAAGCGCGCGCATATCCACAACGCGCGCGCCTTTGTGTACGCCCTGCAATTCGGCGCTTCGGTTGGTGGCGTGGACCACGGGGCCATGTGTGCCCTCAACGGCAAGCGCGATCGGCAGGTCATCTGGCGGCGCATCGCCTTGCCGTGTGACCCAGCGGTGCCAGCGCTCCATCGCAAAGCGGGGCAAATGGATCGCGATAATCCTCCGTGCCAGCAGGTCGCGCTCCAGCTCTAGTCCGGTCGGTGCGACTGCGCCTGCGGCGACACCCGCCCGCCCGGGCCCAGACGCCGATTTCATCTGATCACTGGCGCGCCATGTTGGTGTGCCGACGGGCGAGAAGCTTTCCAGTTCTGGGAGGGTTTTTTGAACCGGTTTGGGTTTCCTTAGCTCAGCTTCCAAGGCACCGCGCAACGCATCAATGGCGCGGGCCAGATCATCTGGGTTGGCACGGGCGGAAGCCTTGGGTTTCGGGCGGGGTCTTGGGGGTGGAAACGCAAGGACGGGCAGCTTGTCCTGAGCGGTCATTGGTGGGCAGAGGTCCTGTTTAGGTATTTATACTCAAAAGACGATCAGGCTGTGTTCTGATGTGAGGGTGCGTCGTTTAAGCCATGGGAGAGGGTTAAGCCTGTAGCGCTCTGGCGGGCGACCCATTCGCCCGGTGGTCGCCAACGGGCGCGGAACAGTTCTGCGCGCCAGAGGGGGTGGCCTGGTGCGCGCATATCATAGCGGGTTGTTTCGGACGGCAGGGAGCTGATGCGCCAGCGCATGCGGGCAGCGCTCAGGTTTGGGGTGGCCGCACGCCGGATTAACCAAGCGGGCAGGTCGCGTGCCTCTGCCCGTAAGGCAAGGCGTTTGCTAGCGGTGAAATCGAGGCAGGGCGGATCGCCCCAGATTTCGCCCAAAACGGCAGAGAGGCCGGTGCAGCGCAACCCTTCTTCCATTGACCAGAGCACATCGGCGGGTTTGGAGACGGTGACAGAAATCACTTTCAGTGGGGCGGATAGCCCTGCGAGGTAGGGTTTGCCCGCTTCGCGTCTGGACAAGCGATCCTGAATCCACAGGATAGGTTTACCAGCTGCTGCGAGTTGCGCGCAGATAAAGCCCGTGGCGGCGGCATCGACGACCGTATCTGCAAAAACCTCTGCAAATGTGGCTTCTGGCGCTTCTTGCTTATGGTTGCGGTTGCGCAGCACCATTTGGGGCGTGTTTTCGCCTTTTGTGGTGAGAGGGGGCAGGTGCTGCATGAGTCTCTTTCGATTGAATGTTCCTATTTTGTTCTAATTTTCTTCTGATCAATCGTCAATCCCTCATGGCCTGCGCTTGTAACCCTTAGGGGGATTTGGCACATCCACCCTAAACGCCACAGACCATTCAAACGAGAGCCCCCCATGACCGATCCGCGTGCGCAGGCCCGAGCGATATTCCAAGCAGGTGTTGCAGCTGCTGATCCTTATGGACGTGTGCGGGCATCCCTCAACAATGTAGCTGAGCAACCGGCACACATAATCGCAGTCGGGAAGGCTGCGGTGCGGATGGCGGAGGCGGCGCGAGAGGCCAATCCAGACACACCCGCTCTTGTTGTAACGAACTACGAGAACGCTCAGGCGCTCAAAGGCGCTACGGTCATGCCCGCAGGGCATCCGATCCCGGATGAGAATGGGTTGAGGGCTGCTGAAGCGGTTATCGACACCTTATCCTCTGCCACGGGTCCGATCTTGGCGTTGATTTCGGGCGGTGGGTCGGCCTTGCTGCCAGCGCCCGCCGACGGGATCAGCTTGGAGGAAAAGGCAGCCTTGAATGCCGCACTTTTGGCATCAGGGATCGAGATTACTGAGATGAATTTGGTACGGCAGCAGTTGTCGCGCTTGAAAGGTGGGGGGCTGTTGCGCCATGCGGCACCGAATGCTGTGACGGCTTTGATCTTATCAGATGTCATCGGCGACGAACTCTCCGCCATTGCGAGCGGTCCGACGGTTGCGCCTTTGGGAACAAAAGCAGAGGCCAAGGGTATTTTGGAGCACTACGGGATATGGGATGAGATGCCTCAAAGCGTGAAGGCGCATTTGCTGGCGGGCGAAAAAGAGAGCGTTCTTCCCGCGCATACGAACCACCTTATAGGGTCGAACGGGCAAAGTGTGGAGGCGATGCGAGTGGCCGGAGATGCTGTGGCAATTGACACGCCGATTGAAGGCGATGTTGCCGACGCTGCGCGGCGGATTTGTGACGCTTGCGGCACTGGCACCACCGTTTGGGGCGGTGAGACGACAGTGATCCTGAAAGGCGACGGGCGCGGCGGGCGCAATCAGGAGTTGGCGCTGCGGATTGCGCGAGAGGCGGAGGCGCGCGGGTGGACGGATTGGACGTGTCTTCAAGGAGGCAGCGACGGGCGCGATGGGCCGACGGATGCGGCCGGTGGCTTGGTCGATTCCGGTACGTTGCAACGCATATCCGATAGGGGCGGGGATATTGATGCCCTTCTTGAGAATAACGATAGTTATCAGGCGCTTGAGCTTGCAGGCGATCTATTGATGACAGACGCAACTGGCACCAATGTTGCTGATCTTGGTGTCATGATCCGGCGTTAGTCTACCGGCAGGCCACTCGGTACCGTCTCTGGCCTGCCAAGCGGGCGGTCATCTGCGGTTTCACCGGTGAGGGCGTTCAAAAAGGCTACAAGATCGGCAATGTCTTTTTCGCTCAGATCAATGGGGCGTTTTTCTATCGCGGCTTCCTGACGGGCGATCTCTCGGGTGTCTTGCTGGATTGCAAAATCAACTTTGGCCAGCCATGGAACCTCAGGCAGTTGCGCATCCTCTGGCGTCCAAATCTCTCGTGCGGTGACAGGGTCAGCATGTTGGCGGATCATCGCCTCTAGTGTGGCATAGGCACCGTTGTGGCCATAGGGACCTGTTAAAGCCACGTTCCGCAACGATGGCGTCCGGAACTTGTAGGCATCCTCCAAAGCGTCCGTTTCGGCCATGCGCCCCACATCACGCGAAATCTGATCCCAGCGGCGCGTGCGGCCGGGGCCAAAGGCGGGCAGGCCGAGCGCATGAAAGGCCTGATCGGTGAAAAGATCACCGGCGTGGCAAGAGGCACAACGTGCTGAGTTGTAGAACAATTGGCGGCCGCGCTCTGCGTCTTCGGGAAGGGGCGTTCCGGTGAGCCATGCGTCATAAGGGCTGTCGTAGCTTTGCCATTCGGAGGCAATAAATGCCCCCAAAGCATTGCCAATGTCCACGATGGTGACTTCGGAAGGTTCTTCAATATGATCAAAGGCTTCAACGAACATGTTGCCATACTCAGGAATGACCCGAACACGCTTTGCGATGATGGGCCATCCGTTGTCGATCCGGTCATGGACGGCACCAGTGACTTCGTTTTCACCGGGATTTCCGGCCATCTCAAACTGAGCCGTCATCGGAAAGAGCGATTGCGCGGCAAGCAGGTTGTCGAGGCCCTTAGGCAGCCATTCCTCTGCCGGGCTGTCGAACCCGTTTCCGTATAGATCGGATTCCGTCAGGCGACCGTCATGGAACAGAACGTTGATGTCGCGGTGTCCTAAATTCCAAAGCGCAGGCGCGTTGCGCGGGACGCGCTTTCTGATCCTGTCTGCACCCGTACCGGGCGTACGATCAGGGCCCACACCGACACCACCTTCGCCGATCCCAAGGCTCAACCCGTCGCCGCCCGCGTGGTCGTGGTGATGACATGTCCCGCAGCTGATGTTCATATTGCCAGAAAGGATTTTGTCATAGAACAAAAGTTGTCCCAATCGGGCTTGAGCTGGGTCGACGTCAATGTAATCCTCGGCGGAGATTTGGGCCTGAGCCGCGCCCGCAAAAAGAAGGACATATGCCGTATGCAACGCGTACACAGAGCGTACACAGCCTGTACATACACTTTGGCGTTTCTGCTGTTTTGGGCCGTTCCGGCGCAGGCCACGATGGAAGAGGCCAAGGACCTTATGGAAGCCGGTGAATTCGAGGCGGCCAAAGAGCTTTTTGAGGTTTACGCGCGCTCTGGTAACGCCGATGCGGAAGAGCTGATCGGTGTGATGTATGCCCTCGGCCTCGGCGTCGAAAAAGACGATGTCCGGGCGTTTGACTGGTATCTTCGGGCGTCTTTGAAAGGGCATGCAGGGGCTCAATCTGGTATCGGGTGGTACTACGAGGTTGGTCGAGGCATGCCCGAACCGGACTTGGTCAGAGCCTATCTCTGGTATGCGCTTTCAGCAATAGGTGGCGACGTTGACGCGCCCGACAGTCTGGAAGAATTGACACCTAAATTGACGCCAGAGCAAAGGGCGCAAGCCGAAAAGATGATCGACGATTATCGAGTGTGGATGTATCCGTTTCGGTGACCTCTTGTTGGCAAATTAGCAGCGTATTTTAGGTAGATTTTTTTGCTTTAGAGCCTCAGGTTTCATCTAACATCAATTTTTTCAATCGACACCAAACACCTGTCTTGAGGACGAATAGGTGTGGATGTGACAACAGGTACAATCGGCCGATTTTGGCCCCTTGGGTGGTTGACCACCAACCCAAGTCGTTTGTGGAAAAGATATGTGGTTGCGATAGGCTTGATCGTCCTACTTCTGATAGGATCGCATGTCGCTCACACAATGACGCTGACAGAAACAGCACGGGACGCGAGCGTCATAAATATGAGTGGGCGGCAGCGTATGCTCAGTCAGCGGATACTCTACCTCGCCACGCAACTCGAGCTCGCGCAAGATAGTCAAACCGTCGGTTTGCTAACGGATGCGGTTGGTGAATTTGAAAACGCCCATAATCAGTTGGTCGGAATAGCGATGGAGTCCCCAGCACTTTCGGAGTTTTTTGCCGTCGGTACACCAGATGGGCTTGATGCCAAGGCGCGCAAATACGTCAGTACTGCGCGCGACATTATTGAATCGCCACTGGATCCGGTTATTTTGCACCCTTTGCTGGAAGACTTACAAGCGGTCGGGACATTCGAATTATTGCGCGATCTCAACACCGCCGTTCAACTTTTTGAAGAGGACGCAAACGGTCGTGCAGAGCGGTTGAGTCAACTGCAAGAGGCAACGCTTATTTTGGCGATCTTGAAGATCATCATTGAAGCGGTGCTGATATTTTGGCCTGCTCAGATCAGCATCAACCGAGCATTGGACGGTTTGGAACGCCAAAATCGCGACATCGTAAAGTCAAACGAAGCCCTGCAAGAATTGACACAGCGTCTCTCGTTCGCGGCACATCACGACAGCTTAACAGGAGTAGCGAACCGCAAGAAACTCAAAGAAGAATTGTCGGAGAGGCTGGCCAGTGTTGATCACGGTAAACGCTCCATTTGTGTCATGCATTTGGACCTTGACCGGTTCAAAGAAGTCAATGACACGCTGGGTCATTTGGTTGGGGATTCCGTGCTAAGCCGAGCCGCCGAGATCATGACTTATTCCGTGCATGACGAAGACATCGTTGCGCGTGTTGGGGGCGACGAATTCGTGATTGTAATGGAAATGCCAAACGCGGCTGGTGCCAAAAGGGCAATGGAGATTGCACAGACCCTCATTCGCGGTATCTCCGAACCGATGATGCTGGATGATGCCACGATCACAGTCGGAACAAGTATAGGAATAGCGTTTTCATCTGCGCAAGAAGCCGAAGCCGATCTGCTGATTGGGAATGCCGATATCGCGCTTTACGAAGCCAAACGAGACGGAAAAGGTGTTGCGCGCCTCTTTACCCGCAGCATGCGGGAAGGTGTCGAACAACGCCACATTTTGATCCAAGATATTTATGAAGGTCTGGAACAAGTTCAGTTCATTCCGTTTTTTCAACCTCAGGTGAGTTTTAGCACCGGTGAACTAGTTGGCTTTGAAGTTCTCGCACGCTGGGACCATCCCAAGCACGGCCTACTTGCCCCTGCTGAATTTATTCCACTTGCGGAAGAAATCGGTGTCATTGATCAAATTGATATGCAGGTCGCTGTCGCGGGCTTTGATGGACTAAACAAGATAAGAGCATGAGGCCTCAAAGTGCCTACACTTTCCATCAATGTGGCTGCACGGTCTTTGAGATTGGGCACCTATCGAAATGATTTGCACAAGGATCTAAAGGCGCACGAGTTGGGTCCGTCCGACATTGTCGTAGAGGTCTTGGAAACGACCTTGATCGAAGGAAAAGAGGATCCCGCCTACCAGATGATCTGTGATTTGGCATCAGATGGGTTTGACATCTACATTGATGACTTTGGCACCGGTTATGCGTCGCTTGCGAGTTTGGCTCAGCTCGATTTATCAGGCATGAAAATCGACAAATCCCTCGTTGCGAACCCTGAAGATCGAAGAGCCAACCAAGTCATCGCTGCGGTTTCCAGTTTGGCCGATGGCCTAGGTCTAACCATTGTTGCCGAAGGCTTGGAGACACCGCAAACCTATAGCGCACTAAAACGAATGAAGTGCCACGTTGCTCAAGGGTACGGCATCGGTGTGCCGATGTCTCAAGACGATGCGATCGGTTGGATGGCAGACTACGGCGCGTCGCCTCAACAGCTTGCGGACTAACCTCGGAGTGACCGCAAGAACAAGCCGAGTCCACCGAAGAGGAGGATCAAGATTACCAAAAGGTCAAAGATGCTAAGTGCCGCGAATTGAATATTCAGGTTGGCAATGACGCCGGCAACCAAGGCGATGACGGACCCAATCGCGAGGCCCCAGCCAAATTTGCTACTACTATTGTAGAACACGAGCCCGACGCCAAAAATAAATGGGATCAGGATCATGCCGGTGGTGATACCAAATCCACCGATATTAAATGCCGCCGTACGAAAGCCAAAAACCGGCCTGATCACGATGTTGCTCAGCAAAAGATACCCGCCTGCAATCATCATCGCCAATCCGATAAAGAAGGTCAGCGTCCCGCCCTCTGATCCACCCGCGCCGCGCATGTCTGCTCTCCTGTTTTTTCTAGACACTAGCGTTGGCAGCAAACGCCCGCAACTTTGGCGTCATACACTCACCCCAAAGAGCCTACCTATGGCCGCTGTCACGATCATCGCACCGACACTCCATGAAACGGCCCACAGGACCGCAGGCAGTATCGGTGCGCCGCCCGCTTTCGCGCCCAGAGCTCCGAGGATGGCCAAAGCCGATACGGTCACAACTAAAACGACAGAGATGATAGAGGACGCTGGGGCGAGGAAGGCTGCGACTACTGGGATGGCGGCCGCAACAGAAAAGGTAAAACCAGATGCAAGAGCGGCGCTTAACGGATTGGCTCCGAGTTCGTCGGTCAAACCTAACTCTTCACGCACATGCGCGGCCAAGGCATCTTTTCCGCTGAGTTCCGTGGCAACGGTACGAGCGGTTGCTGGCGTTAATCCGCGTTTTTTGCAGATATCAATCAGTTCCTCGAACTCCTCTTCGGGCGCTTCATCTAACGCACGCAATTCCCGCGTAATATCTCCGCGTTCCATATCGGATTGCGAGGAGACCGACACATATTCGCTAACCGCCATCGACATCGCACCAGCCGCAAGCCCGGCTACCCGTGCAATCAGGATCGCGTTTCGATCTGGGTTCGCGGCCGCTACTCCGACAACGAGTGCTGAGACAGAGACGATCCCGTCGTTGGCTCCTAGAACAGCGGCACGGAGCCAATTGCTCCGACCGAGGTAGTGGGGGTCATCGGGGTGCGCACTTGTTTCGGGCATTGGTGATCTCGCTCTTGCTGTCGAGGAAGGTCAAATGTCACCGAGAAAATCTCAAACAAAAAGGGCCACCCGAAGGTGGCCCAAATCGTAGAAGTCTACAAAACCTTAATTCAGGTCTTTGGCGTAGTCGTCAGCCAACTCGGCTTCCGCCTCCGCAACCGCTTCAATCAATGCGTCGAGGATTTCATCGCCACCGTCCACGTTGGAACGGAACCAATCCTGCACAGGAGCAGCGGCTTCTGCGAAAGTTGCTTTCTCTTCCGGTGTTGGAACGTAGAGATCACCGCCGCCAGCAACGAAGTCCTGATAGGCTTGGATCGACTTACGCTTTGGAGATGCAAATGTCGCTTGCTGCAACTGGCTGAAGCCATCGACAACAACGCGGCGAAGATCTTCTGGCATTGCCATAAAGTTCTCGTTGCTCATCCACCACAGCGCACCCATGTAGGCGTGGCCGTCAAGTGTCAGGTATTGCAGGCCAGCATCTGGGAACTTCATGCCCATGATGTCGGTGATTCCGTTTTTGGAGCCGTCAACAACGCCAGTTTGGAACGATGTGAAAAGCTCTGGCCATGGAATTGGTGTCGCAGAGGCGCCCAGTTCCTGAACGAGGATCTGAGGAAGGTCAGCCACAACGGTCCGGATCTTAAGGCCTTCAAAGTCAGCAGGGGATGCCAAACGACGCTGCGTATTGGCAAAGTTACGCCAGCCGCCTGTGTTCCCGATGGTCATCAAACGGATCGCACCGTCAGATGTTTCCAACGCCATGTCGCGCATCTTGCGGGTAAAGTCGCCCGTCAAAACAGCTTCTGCTACGCGGTCGTCAGCCATCAGATATGGCAGGTCGAGCACTTGAACATATGGGAAGATGCCGGCGGCACCGCCGGAGGTAGAGATGTAAACGTCGATTGTGCCTTCAGCGACACCTTCAAGACATTCTGCACCGTTGCCGCACAGCTGTGTGCCGATGAACAGCTCTACACCAATCCGGCCGTTAGAGGCGGATTCAACGTAGTTCTTGAACACGACCAGACCGTCATAGTCTTCGTCGTTTTCGTTTGAGTTTGCTGTGGCGCGGATTGTGAATTCCTGGTGACCACCGGCCCATGCGGCGAATGGTGTCGCCAAGAGCGCAGCAGTTGCCGCCACTTTGGTTAGAGTTTTCAGCATATAAACCTCCCTTGGAAAATGCTTAATTTGGTATCGGCGTTGGGCTGATACATTCGGAGAAACCAACTTCGGGTCCGCACCCTAAGAAGCCGGTCAGATATGGCACGGTCATCGAAATGGCCGGGACATAGGTGATGAGGAAGATCACAAAGATCTCCACCGCGAGGAATGGCAGGATTGCCTTAGCGATGGTTTCGACCTTCTCTCGACTGACGGTCGAGGCGACGAAGAGGACAAGCCCCATCGGCGGTGTGGCAAGGCCAACGGTCAAGTTCACGCTCATGATGATCGCGAAGTGAACGGGATGAACGCCAAGTTCGACAAAGATCGGGCCGAGAATGGGGCCGAGGATGATGATTGCAGGACCTGCATCGAGGAACATGCCTACGATAAAGAGCAGGATGTTGATGAGGAAGAGCAGGACCAGTGGGTTTTCAGACAGTCCAAGGATCGCCTCGGTCAAAATCTGCGGTGCATAAGATAGCGAAACAACAGTTTTGAACGCCACCGCCGCGCCGACGAGAAGGAGGACGGCAGATGTGGACAAAGCGGATTTACTTAGAACCTCAATCAAGTCGCGGCCATTCATCGAGCGCAAGACAAAGAAACTGACGATCAGCGCATAAGCGACAGCGATGGCCGAGGCTTCGGTCGGGGTAAAGACACCGATCAGGATGCCGCCCAAGATGATGATAGGTGTTTGCAGCGGAGCAACAGCCTTTTTGCAGACGATCCGGAAATCATTCGAGACTTGGCTTTTGATGTACTGAACGATCACATGGGCGATCGGCAGCAGGATCAGGAAGACCAGCCAGTTCGATGGCTCTGTCGGCAAGAACATCGTGACGAGGCCAGAGAAGGCGTAGAGCAATCCTGCGATATTGATGCGGATCAAACCCCAACTGACGACGCTTTCTAAGGGCGTTATGGTTTGGTCTTTGGTGACAATCCGCTCCGCTTTCGGCAGGTCATATCGGTCCGCCATCAGGCGAACCATGATCATCAATCCAACACCAACCATGACACCCGGGACGATGCCCGCGAGGAAGAGGGCCGCAACGCTTTCGCCCATCACATAGGCGTAGATGATCATAATGCCGGACGGCGGAATGATCGGGCCAATGACGGAAGAGGCGGCGGTGATCGCGGCAGCAAATTTTCGAGTGTAGCCGTTCTTTTCCATCGCCGGGATCAATGTGGACCCAAGCGCCGATGTATCGGCAACGGCGGACCCTGAGAGGCCCGCGAAAAGGATGGACGACAAGATGTTCACATGCGCAAGACCGCCGCGCAAATGACCCATGAAGGCTTGGCTGAACTCGACAAGACGGGTTGTGATGCCCCCGCGGTTCATAATCTCGCCCGCGAGCATAAAGAAGGGCAACGCCATCAGCGGGAAGCTGTCCATCCCATTGTAGAGGTTACGATAGAGCACTGAGAGCTGACGTTCTTGGCCATCAAAGATGAGCAAGGCACCCGGGGCTGCGAGGAGTGCAAAAACCACCGGCAGGCCGATCATGATCAGGACGAGGAAGACGGGAAGGAACCATATCAGCATCAGTCAACCCTCACTGCGTTTTCGTCGTTGAGGAGTGTCAGCTCATCACCGCGTCCGCCGATTATGATGAACTGCCGGATGATCAATTCAATCGCGACAAGGATCATCAAGTTCACGCCAACAAAGAGCGATGCGAATTGCCAATTGTTGCGGAACTTGATGTTTTCTCCGCCAAACATCTCAAGCGGGATGCGTAAGGACGCCGAAGATCCACGGCCCGAGAGGCTATCGACGTGATTGTTGAGGCCCTTGTCCCAAGCGATCAGGAGAACGCCCAGAGATATGAAGAGGAGGAACAGCGTCAAAAGGCGGGAGAGAGCGGTTGGAAGTGCGCGTTCGAGCATGTCGATCGCAACAAATCCACCCATGCGCATGGCAGAGGGGGCCATCAAGCCTGTCATCCAGAGCATTCCAAAGCGGGCGGCTTCTTCTGTCCAATTGGGGGCATCGTTCAGAACGTAGCGAAAGAAGACCTGTCCCAAAATCAGACAGACCATGACAGCCAACGCGATGATCGCAATGACCCTCCCGATGCCCAAAAGGACATTGTTTATTCTTTCCAAGGGCCAAAGGGCCCCGAACAAGACTGACATTGTCAGCTCCTCCCTTGTTCATATTTTGGGGCTTTTGCCCTTCTTGTTATGCGGTGCGGCTGACGCCGCATTCTTTTTTGGTGTTGGGGCTTTGCCCCCGGCGCTGGCGCGCCTCCGCCAAGGTAATTTTGGCAAGAGGAAGATCAGGTTTCGTTGAACTCCCCGTATTTTCCGCCATGAAAGACCAATGGTGTGCCCGTGCTGTGGGTGCAGCGGGTGACTTCGCCGACAATGATGACATGGTCTCCGGCGTCATGGGTGGCGTGCAGATTGCATTCGAAGGTCGCCAATGCGCCGTCGATCAGTGGCATGCCGCAGTGGGACTTGGTCCACGTGACGCTTTCGAAGGCGGTTTTTGATTTTGCGAAGGCGGCGCAGACGTCGCGTTGGTCTGCGGACAGGACGTGGATTGCGAAGCGGCGCGAGCCTGCGAAATGTTCAAAACGTTTGGAGACTTTGGCGGGCGACCAAAGGACCAAAGGTGGGTCTAGGGACACGCTGGCAAAGCTGTTTGCGACGATGCCAACAGGGCCTTCCGGGCTGTCGGTTGTGACGAGCGTTACGCCGGTGACAAAAGTGCCCAATGCGCCGCGGAAGCTGCCTGCGTCGGTGCTTGGGTCAAAGCTGGCGATGGTACCTGCGTCCATTATGGCACCTCCGCGCCGAGGGCGGCGGTGTAAAGTTCGAACCAGGTTTCACGGTCCATTTTGACCTTAAGCGCGTCGGAGAGTTTGCCGATGCGGCTCAAGTTGTTGGTGCCCATGACCGCCATGATGTTTGCGGGATGCGCGAGTAGCCAGGCGACAGCGACGGCTCCGGTGTCTACATCATTCTCGGTTGCGACTTTGGTCATCGCGTCTTGGATCGGCCCTGTGCCAGTCATCAGGCTGCCGCCGCCAAGGGGGGACCACGCCATGATCGGAATGTTGCGCTCTTGCAGGTATGCGACATCGCCGTTGGTGAAACCCTCATACGCGGTGAGCGAGAGTTCGATTTGGTTTGTGACCAATTCATTTTTCATCGCGGACTGAAGCAGGGTCCAGTCGTGCAGTTTGAAGTTGGACACGCCGACGGTGCGCACTTTGCCAGAGGCGATCACTTCGTCCAGAGCCGCGCCGGTTTCGTGATGATCCATGAACGGGTCGGGTCGGTGGATCAGAAGCGTGTCGATACGGTCGATATTCATCAGGCGCAGCGAATGATCGACTGACGCGACAATATGCGCGCGGCTGGTGTCATAGAATTTGCCGCTGACGTTGGCGTAGCGACCGGCAGGGATCAGGATGTCGCATTTGGTGACAACTTCGATTTTGTCTTTCAAATGCGGCGCCGCTTTGAGCGCATTCCCGAACACCTCTTCAGCCTCATAGCCGCCGTAGATATCGGCTTGGTCCATGGTTGTGATGCCTTGTTCAAGGCAGCTTTCGATTTTCGCCTGAACATGGGCGGGGGAGGTATCTTCTGCCTCTGCCAAGCGCCACATGCCGTAGATGATTTGGCTAAAGGAGAGGTCTTTGGTGATCGTGATGCGTTTCAAGTGCGCGGTCCTGTGCCCAGAGGGGTTGCGGGTGTCTCTGCTGGCACACGACCATAAGCGTGCGGCAGCGAGCAGGTTATTAGCTCTGGCATAACGCGTTTGCCGAAGTGCTTTGCTTCGTCGATATGCGGGTAGCCTGAGAAGATGAAAGCACGGATGCCCATCTTTTGATAGTCCTCGATTTTGCTTAAGATTTGATCGGTTGACCCGACGAGGGCGGCCCCGCAGCCAGAGCGGGCGCGGCCCACACCTGTCCAGAGGCCGGGTTCGGTGTAGCCGTATTTGTCGGCGAGTTCGCGGGCGCGGGCTTGGTGGGCTACACCAAGTGAGATGCTGTCATGAGCGCGGTCGCGGATCAGTTTGCCGTATTCATCGTCAAGCTTTGACGCGATGTAGTCGGCATATTCTTTCGCTTCTGCTTCGGTGTCGCGCACGATCATGTGTACCCGCAGACCATAGTCCAGCGTTCGACCATGGCGTTCAGCGACGGCATGCACATCTTTCATGCGCTGGGTCAGCATGTCCTTGGTCTCTGGCCACATCAGATAGACGTCACATTGCGCGCCGCAGAGTTCGAGTGCCGCAGGGGAGTAACCGCCGAAATAGAGAAGTGGCCCGCCGTTTTGTTGGTAGGGTTTGGCGGGGCCCGTGGGCACGTTTTCGAAATTGTAGACTTCGCCTTGGAAATTGATTTCGTCTTGGGTCCACGCTTGGCGCAAGATTTCAACGACCTCATGGCTGCGTTTGTAACGGTACGCGCTTGCGGCCACCTCTCCGGGGAAATCTGAGCTAATGACGTTGAGTGTTAAGCGCCCTTTGAGCATGTGATCGAGCGTGGCGACTGTTCGGGCGAGCATAATGGGTTGCATCTCGCCGCAGCGGATCGCGGCGAGGAAGTTCATCTTTCTGGTGAGCGGAGCCATCCCAGCGACAAAGCTTAGTGTGTCTTGGCCGACTTGGTACGAAGACGGGGCAAGGATGTTCCGGAAACCTTGTTCCTCGGCCGTGAGGGCAATGTCGCGGCAATGCTGCCAAGACGAACGAAGATCGCCATCAGGCACACCTAGGAATTGGTAGTCATCTGAGCAAAGGGCGGAAAACCAGCTGACTTCAGCTGCATCCAGATCAGCGCTTGTCACTGGTACGATCTGGCTCATCGTGTCCCCCCAAAGAATCCTCTTGCCAAATGCGTAGCACGGGTTTTTATGTGCAGCAATAGTGTATCAATTTGGCGAAGCCACGGGAGGGGCGGTCGTCATGACGCAATCCGCGACACCTCAGGCGCTGCCGATTTATGTGCAAATAAGCGAACGGTTGATCCGTGAGATCGCCGCGGGACACATCGCGGACGGCGCGCGTTTGCCGCCTGAGCGCGATATGGCAACTGAACTCGGCGTTGCCGTCGGGACTTTGCGCAAAGCCTTGGCAGATTTGGAGGCCAAGGGGATGCTTGAACGTATCCAAGGGTCGGGGAATTATGTTCGCCACCGGCCACAGGTTGCATCAGTTTATGCGTTCTTCAGATTGGAGAAAGTCGGTGGGGGTGGTTTGCCGACGGCTGAAGTTTTGTCGGTGGATCGCATGAAAAAGCCAAGCGATGCGCCGTTCTTTGGACTGTCCGGTGAAGGCCACAGGATTCGCCGTTTGCGCCATTTGGATGAAGACGCAATCGCGGTCGAAGAGATTTGGCTCGATGGCGGCTTACAAGATCGCATCACGCGGGATGATTTGTCAGACTCACTCTACCTCTATTATCGGGAACAGCTTGGCGTCATTGTCGCTTCCGTTGCTGATGAAATTGGGGTCGGGCAGGTGCCGGATTGGGCAGACCCGAGGTTCGGCTTGGACCGTGGGCAAGCCTGCGGCTACATCGAACGGGTGAGTTGGGATAGTGCCGGCCAACCGGTCGAATTCTCGCGGACATGGTTTGATAACAACAAAGCGCGGTACATGTCGCGTATGGGCAAAGGATAGGGTGTTGGAACAGGTCAAATATGGGCTGATCGGCTGTGGCATGATGGGGCAGGAGCATGTGAAAAACATCAACCTGCTGCCGCAAGGTGACGTTGTCGCCGTCTATGATCCGCATCGCCAGCTGGCAGAAGTCTCTGCGGAGTTGGCGGGTGGTGCCTATGTTGCGAAGAGTTTGGATGATTTGTTGACGCGGCCGGATCTTGATGCTTTGGTCATTGTGAGCCCGAATTTTGAGCATGTGGGGCAGTTGAAGCAAATCGTTGCGAAACGCCCTTTGCCGATTCTTTGCGAGAAACCGCTTTATACGAAGCCTGAGGATAAGGCTGACCTAGATGCATTGTTTGACGGCTATCCGCATCCGGTTTGGGTCGCGATGGAGTATCGCTATATGCCACCCGTTGCGGCTTTGATCGAACAGGCCGAGCAGGCAACCGGCGGCATCGCGATGTTGACGATCCGAGAGCATCGGTTTCCGTTCCTGCCTAAGATCGGTGATTGGAACCGCTTTAACGAAAATACGGGTGGCACTTTGGTCGAGAAATGCTGCCATTTCTTTGATTTGATGCGATTGATTTTGAAGTCCGAACCCGTGCGAGTGATGGCCTCTGCTGGGCAAGCCATGAACCATCTGGATGAGCGGTATGATGGACGCGTGCCGGACATCTGGGACAATGGCTATGTCATCGTGGATTTTGAAAGCGGTGCGCGGGCGATGTTGGAGCTTTGCATGTTCGCTGAAGGATCAGAGTTTCAAGAAGAGATCGCGGCCGTTGGTCCAAAGGGCAAGATCGAGTGCTTTGTACCCGGGCCAGGCCGGTTCTGGCCAAAGGCGCTGGGCAAACCACCTGTGCCTAAGTTGGTGATATCGCCTCGTGCTCCTAAGGGGCCGTTGGAATCAGAGATACCGGTTGATCCGACGTTGTTGGATGCGGGGGATCACAATGGGTCGACCTACTACCAGCATATGAAGTTCAACGCGGCTGTGCGTGGCGAAGGCGGGATTGAGGTGTCGTTGCAAGATGGTGCGCGCGCGGTTGAGATTGGTTTGGCGGCGCAAAAGAGTGCGGAGACCGGCGAAGCTGTGAAGCTGTGATGTCGGTGCCGCTGTCTGCCTATTCGGCAGATGCACCCACCCGCCATCCCGCTAGGTGAGCGGGTCGGTTTGATACAAGGTCACGCGAAGCCCGCCATGCGGAATAGGAGCATCCGTTGGTTTGAACGGGAGGCCCATGGCATTTGCCAATCCGTTGTCGGTGGTGATGAGGCCAACGCGCCAGCCTTTGAAATGGGTTGAGAGCTGTTTGCCGAGCGCACCGTAAAGGCCGAAGAGCTGCCGTTTGTTGCCGATCCTGTCGCCATATGGTGGATTGATCATGACAAGGCCGGGCGGTCCGTCGGGTGGCATCGCATCGCTGAAGCTTTGGCATTTGAAGCGGGTACAGTCGTTGGCGCCTGCGCGCTGGGCGTTTGCCAGTGCTCCCTTGATCGCACCTTCGTCGCGGTCTGAGCCGGTGAAAACAAACGGTGTGGTTTGTTGCGTTAGATCTGCGAGCATCGCCTGCCAGCGTTCCGGTTGAAAGCTCGCCAATTTCTGAAAAGCGAAGTCTCGATTGCGCCCTGGGGCTAAACCCGTTGCGATCTCGGCAGCCTCCAAAACTAACGTTCCTGACCCACACATCGGATCGAAAACAGGTTCATTGCCTGAATACCCACATTGCCGCAAAAACAGGGACGCAAGCGTTTCGCGCATCGGTGCTTTGCCGACAAAGGCTTTTGCCCCCCGTTTGTGCAACGGCTCGCCCGACGTATCGACCGATAGGGTGCAAATGTTGTTTTCAATCCGAACCCGCACACCGATCGCTGCTTCCCTTTGGATGGGGCAACGCAGCTGGGCCTTGATTGCGTTTTCGATCCGCTCGGCTGCGGCGCCTTGGTGGTAGATTTTTGAGTTTCGGGCCGTGACCTCGACGTTCACGGGTTCCCCGATTTTCAGGACTTCGCTCCAATCAAACTCTCTGGCGCGGCGGTCTAATTCTGCGAGGTGATAGGCTCGAAACTGACCGATGCGTGCGAGAATGCGCGTGGCGCCCCGCAGATGCAGATTGGCGCGCCAAACAGATGTCCAGTGGCCCATAAAGGCGATGCCACCTGGGACGGCTTTGGCATGCTTGAAACCCTTTTCGACTGCTTCTTCCTGAAGGGTGGTTTCCATGCCGGGGACGGTGGCCGCAAAGATCTCAAATGGCTTGCTCATGACCTGTCCCTAAACCGGAACTGACGTAAGGGCGAGGGGGTGAACTCCTGTTATCAAGCGAAATCAGCACTTATGTCTGTTCGGATAGGTGATGTTGGAAGAGCGCTTTACAACTGTGGATTGCTCAATCGACAAGCCGCGTGTTAGCGTTTGAGGCATAAAGCCGGGGAGACAGACGAACAATGTTTAGAACAAAGATGCTTGCTGCCATTGGTGGCGCATTTCTTGCAACAGCTTCGATAGCGGTTGCGGATACCTTCCACTTAGAAGCGACAATCTCGTATCGGGAACGCATCCTACTGCCGGAAGAAGCGGTCCTCGAAGTCGAACTTTTGGACACATCCCTTGCCGACGCGCCGTCGATCCGGATGGCATCCCAACGGTTCCGGCTTGGCGGTGTGCCTCGTCGGGTCGAGATTGCGTACGATTCTGATCTGATCGATGAGCGGAATACCTATACGGTCGCCGCGAAAATCCTTTTGGGTGACGAAGTGCTGTTCCGCTCAACAACTGCCTACATAGTCCTCACCCGTGGTGCGCCCGACAAAACAGAGATCGTCTTGGAGGCGATGCCAGTGCAGGCCGATATGAATGATGCAGATGACCAGTCTATCTACGGTGAAACTTGGACGATCTATGAGGTGACCGGTCGTTTGTTGGTGACAGAAGATCCACCCGTGATGATGATCGATGAAGAAGGCAATGTCGGTCTTTACGGTGGCTGTAACAACTTTGCAGGCTCGCTGACCGCCGAAGATGGCGTTTTGACCATGCCCGCGGCGTTCGCAGGTACGCAAAAGCTGTGTGAAGAAGGCAAAATGACCCTTGAACAAGACATCATTGAGGCATCGTCCGTGTCGACTGGATACGTGCGCAATGACCAGATTTTGGCCTTCACGAACGATGCTGGTGTCACAGTTTTGCGGATGCAGATTACAGAATAATCTTCCGTAGAATTTAAATTGGACGGCCCCTTAGCGGGGCCGTTCTTCATTTCTAAGCGTGTTTCGCCCCGTTCTCAGCACATTTTGGGCCTCCGCTTACCCAAGCAACTATGTTAGAAGGCGCGTCGAAGAAACTCGGATATGTTCAAATGATTGAAAAGGCGCTGCAAAGATTAGAGCATCATGCCCGCCTCTCCGTCGCGCCAATGATGGATTGGACGGATCGGCATTGTCGTTACTTGCATCGTCGTATGTCGAAACATGCGTTGCTCTATACCGAGATGGTGACGGCACCCGCAGTTATTCATGGCGATCGGGATAGGCTCCTGGGAATTGACGAAACAGAGCATCCTGTTGCCGTTCAACTTGGCGGGTCCGATCCTAAGCAGTTGGCAGAGGCCGCGAGGATTGCCGAGGACTACGGATATGATGAGATCAATCTGAATTGCGGCTGTCCATCGGATCGCGTGCAATCGGGGTCGTTTGGTGCGATCCTGATGGAGACGCCAGCTTTGGTCGCGGAGTGCTGTGCCCAGATGATTGCCGCGGTGGATGTGCCTGTTACGGTGAAGTGCCGCATTGGCGTCGATGATCAAGAGCCAACAGACGTGTTGCCGGATTTCTTAGCCCGGGTCAGCAGTGCAGGCGTAGGGCGCTTTACGATCCACGCACGCAAAGCTTGGCTGCAAGGTCTCAGCCCAAAGGAGAACCGCGATATTCCATCGCTTGATTATCCTTTGGTGCATGAGATGAAAGCGGTGTTCCCGCATCTGCATCTGTCGATCAACGGTGGGATCGAGAGCCTCGAACAAGCTGAACCGTTTTTGGACGCCCTGGATGGTGTGATGATCGGTCGCGCGGCCTATCATACGCCCAGCGATATTCTGCTTGATGCGGATCGGCGGATATTTGGCGGCAATGATGGACCGACTGCGGAAACGGTGGTCACGGAGATGTTGCCTTACATCGACCAGCACCTTGAGACAGGTGGCAAGCTGCACCATGTTACCCGCCATATGCTGGGACTCTTTCAAGGAAGACCGGGTGCGCGGATGTGGCGGCGCTATCTCTCGGAGAATGCGCATAAAGACGGAGCAGGATGCGACGTTGTGGAAAGGGCTCTGGGTTTTGTCACGCGGCAGGCTGCTTGATTTCGTGAGTTTGAGTTTTTGATCAACGGTTTCAAAGTGTTCGATGCCGACCCTTATGTAAATGAGTGGGTTAATTCAGCGCGTCGCGTTGTTGAAACTCTGGACGTCAGCCTACGACGACACGGACGCACATGGTTTGTTGGTGTGGATGCTCTGCCGAACAACACAGACGGCAGTATTCGTGGCGCTACGCTAGGTGGCGCTTGGATGGATGATCTCAGCGCACATCCGGAGTTTGATGGATGGCATAAGGCGCAGGTCTCAATCGTCTATGATGGCTATCCGCGCCAAGACCCCGATGAAAGCGACGCGGCGCATCGGTTTCGGGTGAAACGGGATGCAGCGCATATGGATGGATTGCTGCCGGAAGGGGCGAACCGTCGCCGACATCTTCGCGAACCCCATGCGTTCATCGTCGGGCTGCCGTTGAACGACGTGCTGTCTAGCCCTTTGGTCGTTTGGCCCGACAGTCATCTTGTGATGGGACGCGCTTTTTCTAAGGTATTTGAGGGTGTTGAGCCGCGATCTTGGGGCGATCAAGACGTAACAGATGTCTACCAAACCGCTCGGCGTGAGGTGTTTGAGACCTGCAAGCGTGTTGAGGTCAGTATGCGGCCCGGACAAGTCGTCTTGCTGCACAGGCATCTTATCCATGGTGTTGCCCCATGGGAGGGTCCAGATGTGATCGAAGGCCGGCAGGTAGCCTACTTTCGTCCAATGGTCGCCAATGTGGCCGATTGGCTCTAGCCTTTTTGCCGAAGGTAGGCCGCATAAGACTTGTCGGCTTCATCGACGAAAAGCCCCGGTAAGATACGCAGATCGCTGATTTGGTCGACGCGCAACTCATCAAAGCTTTGCGTGGTCTCGCACCACGCCACACAGGTCCACAAGCGCCCCCAATAGTCGAGTTGGAGCGGGCGCAATGTTCGTATTTTATCATCCAGCGTAACAGACAGTTTTTGCCGCGTTCGAATGGCTTGCCGAATGGTCGGAAGATGCTGGAACCCTCGTGCAGCATCCGCGAAGGGATATACAGCGAGGTTAAAGCCCTCAGGCGCTTTACTAGGATCTTCGGGCATGACGCTGTCGAGTTTGCGCGCTAGATCCTTCGCCGCCTGCGTTAGATCGGGGTCGGTTGAGGTGCTGACAGCCATGAGGCCAAGGTGCAGCGCCTCAACCTCTGTCATTGTCAAATTCAAAGGGGGCAGGGTGATCGCTGCCATGACGCGATAGCCAACGCCACGCTCCCCTTCGATGGGAACGCCAGAAGCCGCAAGCGTGTCCATATCGCGGTAGATCGTCCGTAAGGATACGTCTGTTCTTTTTGCCAAATCTTCAGCTTTATGGAGCGATCCATCACGAAGAATCTGGATGAGGGTCATAAGGCGGTCAGATCGGCGCATTTTAGATCTGGTTTGTCATTTTTCTGTCAACTGACAGAAAAATGGCACAAAAAATGAAAAACTCAATAAAAAAAGGGCTTTCTGGCGCCAAGAAATGCCAATTTGCCCTTTCCTCGGGCGATGTGGAGGCCTATTTGTCACCTCAGACATGAGCCTTGGCGCTCAGAAAGAGGAGATTGAGAGATGCTCAACAATATCGGACTTCCTGGCCTGCTGCTGATCGCGGTTGTGGTTTTGGTTTTGTTTGGCCGTGGCAAGATTTCGTCACTGATGGGTGAAGTCGGCAAAGGTATCACAGCGTTCAAGCGTGGAGTTGATGACGGCAAACAAGAGATTGAAGACAGCTTGGCAGAAGCCAAGGACGTCACACCTGCTGAAGAAAAAGACAAAGCCTAAGTCGTATGTTCGGACTCAGCTGGGGTGAACTTATGGTGGTGGGCGTTGTTGCGCTCATCGTTGTGGGACCGAAAGACCTGCCGGGTCTGTTTCGGTCTGTTGGGGAATTCACGGGTAAAGCCCGTCGAATGGCCCGCGAGTTCAGCCGCGCGATGGAGCAGGCGGCAGAAGACTCTGGCGTGAATGACATCAACAAGACGATCCGCGCAGCCACCAATCCAACCAAATTTGGAACGGACGCGATCAAAGACAGCGTCACGTCAACCTTCAAAGAGGGGTCTGAGACGGCGAAGCTGTCAGAACAGCGCCAAGCTGACAAAAAGAAGATCGACGAGGCGATGGCAAAAGCGGCCACGGAACGTATGGAACGTGAAGCGGCGGAAAAGGCAGCAGCGGAGGCCACCCCGAAGCCAGCGTCCAAACCGAAGCCTAAGGCGGCGACGAAGGCCAAGCCGAAGGCGGCTTCCAAACCAAAAGCAGCCCCAAAGGCGAAAGCGAAACCAAAGCCCAAACCAAAGGCTGAGACATGAGCACAACCGACGAGATTGAAGACAGCTCCGCCCCGTTGATTGAGCATCTGGCGGAACTTCGCACACGCCTGATCCGCTCGGTCGGTGCGTTTTTGGTCGCTATGATCATATGCTTCAGTTTCGGTAGCACGATCCTAGACTTTCTGCTCATACCGATCGAAGAAACATTGCGCGCGCTGGGTGATCCTAATCCAGTGATGCAGTATACCGCGCCGCAAGAGTATTTCTTCACGCTGGTCCGCATTTCGGTCGTGGGTGGTTTGATCCTCGCCTTTCCTGTCATCGCGTTCCAGCTTTGGCGGTTTGTGGCGCCGGGGCTTTATAAGAACGAAAAGAATGCGTTCCTTCCATTCCTGATCGCGTCGCCTTTCCTCTTCCTTTTGGGCGCTGTATTCGCCCATTACGTTGTTGTACCGCTTGCGATGACCTTCTTCCTCGGCTTTGCGGATATTCCGTCGATGGTCCAAGCGCTTATCAATGAAAACTTCCAACCACCTGCGGACGGGGCTGCGCTGCTTCCCGGTGCGGGAGGTGGTGCAGCACTTCCGACGACCACAGAAGATGCAGGCATCGACATCGTGTTCATCGGTAAGGTGAATGAAAGCCTTGATATTACTCTGAAAATGATCGTGGCTTTTGGTCTTTGCTTCCAGTTGCCTGTTCTGCTGACCTTGATGGGGACCGCCGGATTGGCCAGCTCGCGTGGTCTGCGTAACACGCGGAAATACGCGGTTGTTGGCATCCTGATGGTTGCTGCACTGGTTACGCCACCTGATGTTGTCACACAGGTAATCCTCTTTACGGTCGTCTACGGCCTCTATGAAATTTCGATCCACCTGGTTGCCGCAGTTGAGCGGAAAAAGGACCGTCAGGCGCGCGCCGAAGGGGTGATCGGAGAAGGCGAAAGCCTGTTCGATGATATCGAAGACGATGAAGACATCGAAGAGGAAGCCGCGAAGTGAGTGATCCGCTAGATCGGATTGCAGACGCACTGGAACGGATGAGCCCTGCGCCTATTGCCGCTCCAGATTTCGACGCAGCCCATGCGTTTGTCTGGCATCCGGACCCTGATCGGTTGGCCCCTGTGCCGGAAGTCAATCGCGTCGATGTCGACCTTTTGGTTGGAATTGATCGGTCGCGCGACACGCTGATGGCCAATACCGAACAGTTTGCCAAAGGCTTACCGGCGAATAACGCGCTCCTTTGGGGTGCGCGTGGGATGGGTAAATCCAGCCTTGTCAAAGCCATCCACGGTAAGCTGGGGGTGGAGTATCCCGACCTCAAGATCGTAGAGGTTCAGCGCGAAGATTTGCCCACCATTGGGCGTTGTCTGAACATGCTGCGCGGGGCGCGGCATCGCTTTATCATGTTTTGCGACGATCTCTCGTTCAGCCACGATGACGCGCACTATAAGTCGCTCAAGGCTGTTTTGGATGGCGGGATCGAAGGGCGTCCTGATAACGTCGTGCTGTATGCGACCTCAAACCGTCGCCACCTCATGCCGCGCGATATGATCGAGAATGAACGGTCGACTGCGATCACGCCGGGCGAGGCGGTTGAGGAAAAGGTCTCACTTTCGGACCGTTTTGGACTTTGGCTTGGCTTCCATCCATGTGACCAAGATCAGTATCTCGCCATGATCCGAGGATATTGCGATTCTCATGGGGTCGAGATTTCGGATGAAGATCTGCGTGCAGAGGCGATTGAGTGGCAGGCGACGCGGGGCAGCAGGTCAGGTCGGGTCGCTTGGCAGTATTTTGTCGATCTTGCGGGGCGCAAGGGCGTAAGATTCTGATTTAATTTGCAAAGTTGTTTTGACTGACTTGTTTGGATCACGTTTCAGTGCCACTCTTTCGGAGATTTTTCGAAAGGGATTATTTTTATGAAACTACGAATTCTTGTCGCGGCGGTTTTGCTTTCGCCATCCATCGCATTGGCCGACCAGCTGGAACGGTTTGAGGAGGTCTCAAACCGAATGAACGCCTTGATGGGCGAGATGATGGCCAAAGAAGTCGAGCAAGCCGGCGGTGATGGTGACATCATCCGAGCAGCTATTCCTATGGATGCTTGGAACGACGTGGCGCGCGAAGCCGCTACCTGTATTTTGGATCGTTTTGACGCCGAAATTGGTAGTGACGCGATTGATGACATGATGGATCGCATGGACGCCGTGATTGAAGCGGCAGCCGATATGACGATGACCGAATTCACCGATTCTGACGACATGGCGAATATGCTGCCGGAAGGCATGACCGAGGAAATGTCTACCCAAATCACTCAGGAATGTGGAATGATCGAAGCGCAGCTTGATCGGATGGAAGCATCTGGCTTCTCAGCGGCTTTGATGGAGGCTTATTCGTCGGTGAACGAATAAGCCATCCATTGGCTTACGGCAGGAACTCAGCGGGGTCGAGCGCTTCGAGCCCGCGCCTGACTTCGAAGTGGACGAAACTCGGGTCGCCGGCCTTGACCGTACCGATGGTTTGGCCACGGCTGACGCTGGCGTTCTTCTCAACCGTTAGACCTTCGAGGTTTGTGTAAACGGTCAGTAGGTTGTCAGCGTGTTTGATCACGACGATAGCGACGCCATTGGTATCTGTCGTGACGGCCGCGACAGATCCAGCGTCAGCCGCCTTTACAGCTGTTCCGGCGGCGACACCGATGTCGATGCCTTCATTTCGGCCTGGCGCAAATGCCCTTATGACGCTGCCTTCAACGGGGCGAATAAACCGCGCTGAGCTTGCCGGTTCTTGCGTGGCAGTGCCAAGGTCCGGCGCCTCAGGCGTTGGCGTCGGCTCGACCAAAGGGATGGTGTCGTCTTCGGGGAGCGGCACAGTCGCGCTTGGTGGAACAGGCGTTTCTGAACCTGCTCCCGGCTCGGACACGTCGTTGGTTGAGGTGGGTGCGGGCGGTCTTTCACCTGCTCGCGGCACCAGTAGGACCTGACCTTCGCGGATGGTCAGATCGGACCCTAATCCGTTCCATTCCGTGAGGTTTTGAACCGGCACGTTATAAAGACGGCCAATTTGGAAGATGGTTTCACCCGGCTGAACGCGGTGTTGAATAGGTTCTGGCGATGTTTGTGTGGGGGCAGGTGCTGCTGCAGGTGCAGACGGCAATGTGGTCACCGTTGGCTGACCGCTGTCGACACGGTCGAGGGCTGTGGTCGCAACTGATGCAATATCCAACGTTTGGATAGGGCCGCCCGCAGGCTCGGCAACGCGGCTTGGCAAGGCAATGATCTCGCCCTGTCTGAGAGCAACATCCGGCTCGATCCCGTTGAAGGAGGCGAGTGTCGTAGCGTTCAGATTCAATCGCGTTGCGATCGTACGGATCGTGTCGTCCCTTTGAGCAACGACAACTTGGTAATTCGGATAAGAGATGACACCGCGCGCATCTGGCGTCGGGCGATCCGGCAAATTGGCAACTGCGGCGCTGGTGTCAAATCCGTTGCCCAGATCGCGCAGATCGAAGTCTGGTACGGTATCACATGCCACAAGTGTGACCGCCGCCGCGCCGGTCCAAAAAAGTCGGTTGAGTGCCATTGCTCTGCTCCTCATCGTGCTGCCCCTTATTTTTGGGGTCATTCACCTATGGTTCTAGTCCTTCCCGAGCCCTTCAATCAAGGGGACAAAACGGACATTGCGCAGCTCTTCGTAGTCATAGCCCTTTTCGAGCCGTGTGACTTTGATCAGACTTTGGACCGCATCCGACTGCCCAACGGGCAGAACCATGATGCCTCCAACACGAAGCTGCGCGAGCAAGGGGCCGGGTGGGTCTTCGGCGGCGGCGGTCAACAGAATGCGGTCAAAGGGGGCCTGTTCTGGCAAACCGTGGCTGCCGTCTGCGGTCATTGCCGTAATATTGGTGATGCCAAGCCCATCGAAGATACGTTGCGCCTCTTGAACAAGGCGGCGGTAGCGGTCGACTGTGTACACGCGACGGGCCAATTGGCTCAAGATCGCGGCCTGATAGCCGGATCCGGTTCCCACTTCGAGCACTTTGTCACGCGGTGTGACAGCCAAGGCTTGGGTCATTATGCCGACGATAGAGGGTTGGCTGATGGTTTGACCGCAAGAGATCGGCAGAGGCGTGTCCTCATAGGCGCGTTCTGAGAACAGACCTTGCATAAAGACGGCGCGGTCCACCGCTTCGACAGCGCTGAGGACGCGCGCGTCTGTCACGCCCTTGCTTCGAAGGGCGAAGAGAAACTGCATCTTTGTTTCGGCGTCGAATGTCACCTGAAGATGTCCTGTAAGGTCGCGAGGCGGCTATAGTCTGTGAGGTCCGCACGCATCGGCGTGACAGAGATGTAGCCATCCAAGTTGGCGTGGACGTCTGTGCCGGGCAGGGTGGGTTGGTTTTGTGGTCCGCCCTTGACCCAGAGGTAGTTGCGGCCAGAGGGCGAGGTTTGTGAGGTCACACCGAATGTCACGTCGTGCCGGAATCCTTGAGAGACGGCTTTGATGCCTTTTACAGTGTCGGCGGAGGTCGGCGGGAAATTGACGTTGAAAAAGAGCTTATAATCCGCGCCATCCCATCCGCCGTTGTCGAGGAGCTGCTGAACCAGTTCGGCCCCGTGCGCGGCGGCGGCTTCGAACGGATCATCGAGGTCGCGGTTGTCTGGGCCGTAGTATTGCGAGAGGGCTATCGATTTGTAACCTTGCAAGGCGGCTTCGATACAAGCGCCGACAGTGCCGGAATAGAGCGTGTTCTCACCTGCGTTGTTACCTCTGTTCACACCTGACAGGATGAGATCGGGTGGTGTGTCTTTCATCATGTGATGGATGCCCGCGAGCACGCAATCGGCTGGTGATCCCTCAACGGCGAAGCGGTGCGTGCCGTATTGGGCTGTCATCGTGGGGCGCGTGTAGTTGATGCAATGGCCGACGCCTGATTGTTCGAAGGCGGGTGCGACGGTCCAAACCTGACCATTTTCTCCAGCGACGGTTTCGGCAATGGCTTCTAGGGTTTTGAGGCCCGGTGCATCGATGCCGTCGTCATTGGTGATCAAGATACGCATGTGCTTGCCCTTTGCGGTTGTGACTTTGTGGTAGAGGGCGCAAGGAGGGGCGGCAAGACTGCTTGAGGTAACTTCTATGCGTTGTGGCGCTGCGGACTCAGAGCTTGTGAAATTGAGCAGCTGCGCAGCGCGCGACTTTGGTCCGGCCATCCGGCCGGACGGTGCCTCCGGCGGAAGTATTTTCACTCAAAAGAGGAGAGAAGGCGTTTTGCTTCGGCTTCGGGTGCAAAGAGAGGCGAGCGGTCTTCTCCCGGGAAGAAGCGGGCGCGGGTTGCAGTTGGCATCGGGTTCGGGGTGAGGATGGATACCTTTGGCCCTGTCTTGCGGGTTTCGCTTTGCCAACTGCGGGCGAGGGCAATTTGGGCGGCTTTCGTCGCGCCATAGCTACCGAAGAAACTGTTGCCGGCTTGGGGATCGTCAAAGAAGACGGCTCGGCCATCGGTCCCGAGCAAGGGGGCAACATATTTAATCAGGCGAGAGGTTGCGGTGATGTTGATGTCCACTGACTTAGAGAAGTCTTTCTCCCCGATGTGATCGGCAGGTGTGAGCGGGGCCGCGTGGATCGCGGTATGGAGCCAGAGATCAAGTTTCCCCCAACGATCGAAGATCGACCGGCAGAGCTGCTGCATGGCCGCATCGATGGTGATGTCCATCGGGGCCAGCGTTGCTTGGCCTCCCGCTGTTTGGATCGCATCGTCGAGCTCTTCCAACGCGCCAGTCGTTTTCGCCACGACAACAACGTGATGTGTTGGGGAAAGTTCTTTGGCAAGAGCGGCGCCAAGGCCACGAGACGCACCGGTGATGAGGGCTATTTGTGTCATGCGCGGTCTTTGGACCGCTGCGCCGCTGGCGTCAAGCGCGCTATTCAGCGGCGGTTTTCATCTGAAAGCCGCCTTCGATCATATCCGAGGGCGCGACGGGGTATTCGCCGGAGAAACAGGCGTCGCAGTAGGCGGGGCAGCTCGCGTCCCGACCATTGGCCTCTCCCACGGCGCGGTAGAGGCCATCGAGTGAGATGAATTTCAGAGAATCGACGCCGAGGTGCTCGCGCATCTCCTCTTCAGACATCGTCGCGGCGAGGAGTTTTTCGCGTTGTGGGGTGTCGACCCCATAAAAACAGGGCCAAGCTGTTGGCGGCGAGGCAATGCGGAAATGCACCTCGGCGGCACCTGCATCAAGGATCATTTCCTTTATTTTGCGGCTCGTGGTTCCGCGGACAACGCTGTCATCGACAAGGATCACCCGCTTGCCTTTAATCAGTGCGCGATTAACGTTGAGTTTCAGGCGCACGCCCATGTTGCGGATCTGCTCGGTCGGCTCGATGAAGGTGCGGCCCATGTAGTTGTTGCGGATAATGCCCATGGCGTAGGGAATACCGCTTTCTAGGCTGTAGCCGATGGCCGCGGGTGTGCCGCTGTCTGGTACGGGGCAGACGAGATCAGCCTCAATCGGGTTTTCCTTGGCCAATTCGCGGCCAATGTTTTCCCGCGTTTCATATACGGATCGACCGCCCAGCTGGCTGTCCGGGCGGCTGAAGTACACGTGCTCAAAGATGCAAAACCGAGAGGCTGCCGGACGGAATGGGAAGTGGCTTTGGACGCCTGATCCATTAATGACAACCATTTCACCTGGTTCGATTTCGCGGACAAAGTCAGCGCCGATGATATCCAAGGCGCAGGTTTCTGAGGCAAGCACCCAGCCTTCACCAACTTTTCCCAAAACCAATGGGCGCACGCCTAAAGGATCACGGCAGCCGATGAGTTTTGTTCGCGTCATGGCGACAACCGAGAATGCACCTTCGACTTTGCGCAGTGCCTCTTCCATCCGGTCGGGGATGTTGCGGCCCATGGAGCGGGCCATCAAATGGATGATACATTCGCTGTCAGACGTGCTTTGGAAAATGGAACCGCGCTCGATCAGTTCACGGCGCAGCGACAATGCGTTGGTGATGTTCCCATTATGGGCGATGGCAGCACCGCCCATGGAGAACTCTCCAAAGAACGGCTGAACGTCGCGGATCGCCGTTTGGCCTTTGGACCCAGCGGTGGAGTACCGGACATGCCCAATTCCGATGCCACCTGGGATTTTTGCCATAGTGTCGGCGGAGGTGAAGTTATCCCGTACCAAGCCAAAACGGCGCATTTGATTAAAGCCAGTCTCAGGATCATGAGTGACGATCCCGCCTGCTTCTTGCCCGCGATGTTGCAGGGCGTGAAGGCCAAGGGCTATGAAGTTGGAAGCATCCGAAACACCGATAACGCCAAATACACCGCATTCCTCCTTTAACTTATCGTCGTCGAAAGGGTGGGCGGGCGGCATTTGGGAGGACAAGGGGCAGCTCCGAATCCTGTGTAACAGATAGGTAACTCTTTAGCCGCTCACATCGGGGATGTCATGTGAAAGGCGCGCGGGGCGCCCTTCAGTGTTGCACAAAAAAAGCGGCGCCAATTTTATACGCCGCTTTTTCAATTTTTGTCAGTAGATTTTAGGCTCTACGCTTTTTGTAAACGCCAAGACCTAGCAAACTGATCAAGAGAAGAAAGCCGGATGCTGGAAGCGGCACCTGAGACAATTCGACTTGGATATTGGCAATCTTGATTCCGCGGTTGCCCGGGCCGTTTGGTTCTACACCCTGGATGGTAAAACTACTCGCTCCGCCCGCAAGATTTGATGTGAACGTCTGAAGCGTTATTCCGTTTGTACCGCCTAGAATGATTTGCTGCCCATCCGGCCCGAAAATGAAGCGTTCATCTTCTGATCCACGTTCCCAAATTGTGGCCGTGAAGCTGTCGATGCGATAGCCGTCGAACGTGAAGGTCAACTGCTCACCCAACCCGATGCGCGCGCCCTCAGGGTTTCCTCGAACGCCGATACCGTTGCCTGCGCGATGAACTTGGCCACCGGTCGACGAGACGGTCAGCGTGACGCCATTTTCATTGTAATCGACCGAGGTTTGGTTGTCTGAAAGGTTCTGCTCGAAGTCGTAGAGCACAGTTATCGCTGACGCTGACGTCGCGAATGACAAAAAGAATGCTGTGAGTAGGACGGAAAAAATACGCATGGGAGGTCCGTTAATAACTAGATAGCGCACTCGTACTATGGTCCGGTGGCACCTTTTGGTTCGAAATGTGTCAGCTTTGTGGCGGGTGGGCCGATTGTTATTCGGCTGCAGGGGCTCCGCAGGCACCAACAAGCTGTTCGTACTGAGTGGTGATCCAGCTGAGTGCAGCCTCAGGATCTTGCCCCTCAACCTGTCCTGTGAGGCGGGCGAAGACCTTTGCAGAGCGGCTGTCTTCGATCATCGCTATGTCTTGCGTAGCAAGCACCGTTTCGTAGACAAAGAAAGCGACAGCAACCAAAAGAATGCCGCGCAAAACACCGAAAAGGAAACCGGCACCTTGATCCAGCCCGCCGAGTGCAGACCGCTGTACCAGAGTGGAAAAGAGCGGGGTGAAGATAGACACCACGACAAGAGCGACCGCGAAGACGAGTGCGAAGGCAGCAATGATAGAAAGTTCGCAGCTGTCGCCTATGAAATCGCCCAAAATTGGGATTTGACGAACGAGTGGCTCAACCTGATCTGCGAAGATGAAGGCCAGGATGGTCGCACCGATCCAGCCTGCAATTGCCATCGCTTCGCGGACAAACCCACGGCTATAGGCCAGCAAAGCTGATATAACGATGATCGCGGCGACGACGCCGTCGACAATGGTGAACCCTTCCATGGTCTAACTCCTGCAGGCGGCCTAACGGGCGCCGAAAACCTCTTCTACAAACCCTGCCAAATCGCTCATTTGACGCAGATTTATGCCGGACGTCGCGTGTTTCTTATGTGAATGCGACGAAATTGCGGACGTAAAACCAAGTTTTTCGGCCTCTTTCAATCTATTTTCGGTTTGAGCGACGGGTCTGAGCGCGCCTGAGAGCGAGATTTCTCCGAAAATGACCGTATCTTTTGGCAGCGCCGCGTCTTCCCGGGCGGAAATCAATGCCGCTGCAATGGCAAGGTCGGCGGCCGGTTCAGAAATGCGCAAACCCCCAGCAACATTGAGATAAACGTCCAATCCTGCGAAAGGGACGCCGCATCGGGATTCGAGTACGGCGAGGATCATTGCGAGGCGTCCACCGTCCCATCCCACGACAGACCGGCGCGGTTGGCTGTGTGGCGAAGGGGCCACAAGCGCTTGGATCTCGCAAAGCATGGGGCGACTGCCCTCGATGCCCGCGAAGACAACGGAACCCGGTGCTGGGTCGCCGCGATCAGAGAGGAATAGAGCAGAGGGGTTCTTGACCTCCGCAAGCCCTTTGCCGGTCATCTCAAAGACGCCAATCTCGTCTGCAGGGCCAAACCGGTTTTTGACAGCGCGAAGAATGCGGAACTGATGCCCACGTTCGCCTTCGAAATAGAGGACCGTATCAACCATGTGTTCGACCACCCGCGGCCCAGCGATGGCACCTTCTTTGGTGACATGGCCGACCATGATGACCGCAATCCCATGACGTTTTGCGAAATTTGTTAGCTCATGGGCAGAGGCACGGACCTGACTAACGCTGCCGGGCGCGCTTTCAACGTTGTCGGCCCACATGGTTTGAATGGAATCGATGATTGCGAGATCAGGTTTTTCGGTCTCCAATGTGGTGAGGATGTCGCGCAAGTTCGTCTCAGAGGCAAGCTGAACGGGGCTTTCTGTGAGGCCAAGACGACGGGCGCGCATTTGTACTTGCGCAGAGGATTCCTCTCCAGAAATGTAGATGACTTTCAGCCCGTTACGGGCAAATCTTGCGGCGGCTTGCAGGAGGAGCGTGGATTTCCCAATGCCGGGGTCTCCGCCCACCAAAAGGGCAGATGCCTTGACCAAACCACCCCCAAGAACGCGGTCGAGTTCGCCGACACCGGCATGGGTACGCGGGGGCTCTTTTTCTTCGGTGGCAAGGTCTGTGAGGTTGATGGTTTTGCCGCGATGCCCGCCTAAAGTCTTCTTTTTGGGGCCAGAGGAAAGTGCTTTGTCTTCGTGGATCGTATTCCATTCACCACAGCTTTCGCAGCGACCGGACCATTTGGTGGTGACTGCCCCGCAGGCGCTACAGGAATAGGATGTATCTTTTGCCATGACGCGGTTGTGCCTGATCGGGTGGGGCTGTGCAACGGAACAGACCGGCCCAAATTGGAAAAACTAGCTCTGGCTGTGAGAGGCGGATGCCTCCGGCGGAGGTATTTATGGCTCAAAAGACGATGACGGGGTCGCTTCGCTGGATTTCGTCAGACCAGAGATGATGATTGAGGCGAGGATGCAGGCGGTGAAGAGATAGAGGCCCCAAGCGGTTTCGATTTGTCCGATACCGATGCCTTTCACGACCACGATATAGAGGGCGATCAAGAAGATATCGGCCATGGCGAGTTTTCCGATCCACGTCAGCACCGGCAATGTTGTGTCTTTCAGCAGGTTAAACTGCACTAAGGCGAGGCCGATTGTTTTGAGGTAGGGTGCGAAGATCGCCAGAAATGACACCAAAAGCGCAAGGATGACGTCGGTTTTCCATAGGCTTTGCATGCCTGAAATGACGCTAATTTCGGAGAGACCAAAAAGCGGTAGCAGACCCGCCCGCAACAAAGGCGCAAACCAAGCGATTGGGAACAGAACCAGTAAGCTGAGGTTTGCGATGCGGAGGAAAAGTTGCATGGGTGTCCTTTACGCGTGCTCGATGAACCTGTGTATCGCGGAGGTCCCCGTCAAGGGGCAGCGCGGCCAGTAACGAAAGCGTCTACGTCCGGGTTTGAGGAGGCGCGCAATTCATCTGGCACCCCTTGCCAGATTATTTTGCCGTCTTTCAGCATGGCCACTTTGTCCGCAATGGCGTCGACCGACGTGAGGTCGTGGGTGATCGTCAGAGTCGTGGCTCCGATCTCATCTACAACTCCGCGGATCAGCGTGTTAATCGTGTTCGCACGGATTGGATCGAGGCCCGTCGTCGGTTCATCAAAGAAGATGATGTCAGGATCGGAAAAGATCGCGCGGGCCAAACCGGCGCGTTTTCTCATGCCGCCGGAGAGGTCGGCGGGATATTGATCTGCGACGTTCGAGGAGAGACCGACGCGGTCGAGTTTTTCGATGGCCCGTTTCTTTGCTTTCGGGCGGTCTTGGCCTGTTTGGAGTGCGCGAAACGCGACGTTTTCCCAGACAGGCAAGCTGTCGAAGAGGGCAGCGCCCTGAAACAACATGCCGAAACGATCCAAGAATTGCGGAGGATTAGCGGGTTTGCCATCGACGGTGATGGTTCCGCTGTCAGGAGTCTCTAGCCCAAGGATGCACTTAAGGAGAACCGATTTGCCGCTGCCGGAGGCTCCAATCAGGACAAGGCTTTGGCCTTGTTCGATGTCGAGCGTGACCCCTTGTAGAACTGCGGCTGAGCCGAATGATTTATGGACATTTGACAGTTGTATCATGCGGAGAAGAACGCCTCCGTCAGGACAAAATTGGCGGCTAGGATGAGGACGGACGCCGCAACCACGGCGGACTTTGTTGCGCGTCCAACACCCATGGCGCCTCGGTCTGAATTCATACCAAAAAAGCATCCCATTAGGGCGGCGATAAATCCAAAAGCCGCGCCTTTGACGAGCGAAGACGCGATGTCCTTGGTTTCAAGGAAATCTACCGTGTTTTGCAGATAAGCGGCGGAGGCAAACCCCAAACGTTCGGTGCCGATGATGTAGCCGCCCATGATGCCAATGGTATCTCCAATCGCGACGAGGAAGGGCGTCACCAGAGTCGCAGCCAAAACGCGTGGTGCTGTAAGGTATTTCATCGGATTGGTCGAAAGGGTGATGAGCGCGTCGATTTGTTCGGTGACTTTCATCGTCGCGATTTCAGCGGCAATGGAGGAGGTGACGCGGGCTGCGACCATAAGGCCGACCAGGACCGGACCAAGTTCGCGCACCATCCCGATGGCGACAATCTGCGGCACGGCGGCCTCGGCGCTAAACCGCGCACCGCCTGCATAGATTTGCAAAGCGAGCGCACCGCCGGTGAAAAGCGCTGTCAGGCCGACGACGGGAAGAGACAGAAAGCCGATTTGGATCAATGCTGTTCCGAATGCACGGCCATAGAACGGTGGCGTGACGATGTGGCGGAGGCTGTCAAAGGCAAAAAAGGAAAGTCGGCCAAGAAAGGCTAGGGCGGAGAAACTGGCCGCACCGATCAGGGCGAGAAATCGCGTCATGCGCCCTTATAGCGGCGCGAATAGCGACCGCCGAGCGATGTTAAGATTTCATAGCCAATTGTACCGGCTGCATTGGCCAGATCGTCCACACCTTGCTGCGGGCCGAGGAATGTCAGCGCTTGAGGCGTTTCGCGCAGGTCCGTGACATCAACGGTGATAAGGTCCATGGAAACGCGCCCGACCAAAGGGCAAGGTGTATCTTCATGCCAGAAGGTGGCCTTTCCTGACATTGCGCGGATTAAGCCGTCGGCATAACCAGCTGATACAGTTGCGATTTTTGATGGTCGTTTGCACTGCCAGGAATTGCCGTATCCGACGACTTCGCCTTCTTCCAAGCTACGGATTTGGATAACTGGCAGGTCCATACGAACGACATCGCGGGCTTCGGTAAACGGCAGCCCGCCGTAAAGCCCAACACCGGGGCGGCAGAGATCAAAGTGGTAGTCCTTTCCCAGCAAGATGCCGCCAGTGGCGGCGAGAGAGCGAGGCGTCGAAATACCGTCAGTCATCTGATGAAACACATCAAGCTGGTAGGCATTCATTGGGTGATCTGGTTCATCCGCGCAAGCAAGATGGCTCATCACCAAGGTTGGTCGCTGGGCAAGCGCGATTTGTGCAATCGCCGCCCATTCATCCCATTCCATGCCGAGCCGGTTCATGCCGGTGTCAAGTTGCAGGCCAAATGTATGGCCGGGCAGCGCTTCGAGATGGCGCGTTACTTGGTCGATGGAATTGAGCATAGGGGTGAGGCCAAGGTCGCCGATCATATCGGTATCGCCGCGCATATGGCCAGAAAACACATTGATTTCAGGGCCTTCGCCCAAAGCCTGCCGTACGGCAGCGCCTTCTTCGGCGACGGCGACAAAGAACTTTCGCGCACCGGCTTTGGCGAGAGCAGATGCGACTTTTCCTGATCCCAAACCATAGCCATCTGCTTTGATCACAGCCGCGGTTTCGCAGTTGGTTTTGGCATCAAGAGCGCGCCAGTTTGCGACGAGCGCGTCAAGATCGATGGTCAGGTGTCCGGTACTCATGACGGCTGTTTTGACAGGGGTTTTCCGGCGCGGCAAGAGGCGGTTTTGGTATAGAAACAAATAGATCTATGGTGTTTTGCGAAATGTTGCCGCTGCGAACCCGGAGTGTGATACCGTCTGGAGCCGGCTGACTGAGTGGCAAGTGCGTTGGCTAAAGGGAGGCACTTACGGTCAAAGACGAACCCAAAACAATTTGCCGTACGCCGGCTGAGGGCAAACCAGGAACCACTCGTATCCCGACTTGGAAATTTGACCTGCTACGTGGTCATATTTTGAACGTTGTTCGCGAAGCTGGATCCGATGGATTACCGTTTGGGGACTTGTCGTCTCTCGTCGCAAAACGATTAACCGAAGAAGAGACAGCGCGCCTTGGATCAATCGGATGGCACACGACAACGGTTAAGCTTGAGATGGAAGTCGCGAGAGATATCAAGCGCTTGGAAGGAATTTCTCCACAACGGCTCGTTCTTGCTTAACTGAAAGGCGTTAGAGTTCGCGAATGTCCTCAGCTTCAGGGCGTTCCAAAATTTGCTCAATCTCGACCATCTGCTCTGGCGTCAGTGGGCCGACATCCAATGCTCTACAGAGATCGGTCGCTTGTTCAGCTGTTCGAATTCCCGGGATGGGCATTGTATTGGCTGACCTCGCCCAGAGCCACGCAATTGCGCCCTGAGCCAAGGTGCGACCGTTCGATTGAAGGACGTCTCTAACAGCGTCGCGTTGTGATAACGCGGTGTTGGTGATCCGTCCGTCCTTCAGATACGTGTTCGATGCGTCACCAGAGTTGCGAATGTCGTCCTCGGAAAATCGGGTGTTGGCGTCGTATTTCCCTGTTAGCACACCCATCGCCAACGGTGATCGGATCAAGGCGACTAGATTGTTTTCTTTCGCCAACTCACACATGCCAGACGCGGGAAGGAAGACATTCATGGCATGCTCAACTGCAGTAAAGCTCAGCCGATCTGCTTGCGGCGATGCGTTTGCTGGAAAGTCCGTGGACCAACCAAATGAGCCGACTTTTCCGTCTTGAACCATATCGTCCAACGCAACGAAGATTGGATCTGCGCTTTCCTTCTCCAATTGGTTCAGATGCAAAAGAACCAGATCAATATGATCACGTTGTAGGCGTCTCAACGATCCCTCAAGACTTGTTTTGATCTCCACGGGATCGGTCATAGGTCCCGTAATCAGTTTCTTTTCGTCATCTATCTCAAGCCCGATCTTTGTCGCGATTGCCACATCTCGACCTTTCAGCGCTTGCCCCAAAACCGCTTCTGAATGGCCTGCGCCATAAGCTTGAGCTGTGTCGAAATGGACGACGCCATGATCTAGCGCAGCGTGAAGCGCCTTGGTCGAAACGGCGTCATCGACCTCTCCCCAACCGCGAGCGATACCGTCGAGGCTATAGAACGGACCGCCGATGGCCCAGCAGCCGACACCAAGCGCCGGTTTCTCAGGTATTGTTTTGAAATCAACCATTTAGAGCCCAAGTTTTGATGTACATGTGGAAATTTTGAAATTCAGATAGTCTTCGCAAGCCTCTAACTCCGCCCGTTTCTTCGAGAGAGTTTCAGCGTGAGAGCGCAAGAGATCGAGCCGCTTTCGGTGTTCGGTCGGGGTTTCCGCTTCAGCACTTTGGGCCGAGGCGGCAAACTCTCGAACCGCCTTCAATGGCATCCCAGTTGCGCGAAGGCGTGCAAGGACGATGAGCCATTCAAGGTCATCTGGCGCAAACTGCCGCCATCCTCGCTGATCCCGCGCGATGGCCGGAAGCATGTCCGATTTTTCATAAAACCGAATTGTATCGGGGGTCAGTCCAGACTTTTCAGAAACCTCGTCGATTCGCATAGGGTAATCCTTTCCACCCTATGCCTAGCGACTTGGAGTAACTCTAGGTCAAGTTAAAATTCTTGATCGCTGCCCTGTTGCCAAGGTTTGACGAGGTTGCCGAAGCGCGTGAAGCGGCCTTCGAAGCTGAGTTCGACGGTACCGATAGGCCCGTGACGCTGTTTGCCGATGATCACTTCGGCTTTGCCGTGCAGGCGTTCCATCTTTTCTTGCCACTCGGCCATCTTTTCCATCTCGTGGTCACCGGGTTTTTCGCGTTCGGCGTAATATTCCTCTCGGAAGACGAACATAACCACGTCAGCGTCCTGCTCGATTGACCCTGATTCCCTGAGGTCAGACAGCTGCGGGCGTTTATCGTCCCGCGCTTCAACTTGACGAGACAGCTGAGAGAGGGCGATCACTGGGATATTGAGCTCTTTGGCAATCGCTTTGAGGCCCATCGTGATTTCCGAGATTTCATTCACCCGGTTCTCGGATCGGCCAGCGCCGCGGACCAGCTGGAGATAATCGACCATCAACACATCCAAGCCATGCGTGCGCTTCAATCGGCGGGCGCGGGCTGCCAATTGGCTGATGGGCAGGGCGGGCGTGTCATCGATGAAGAGCGGGCAGGCTTCCAAGGCTTTCGCGGCTTCCACAAAGCGACGGAATTCGGCTTCCGTCATATCGCCGCGCCGGATCTGTTCTGAGGGCACTTCGGATGCCTCTGACAAGATCCGGGCGGCGAGCTGCTCTGCGCTCATCTCTAGTGAATAGAACCCAACAACACCGCCATGGACGGCGCCCTCGCTACCGTCAGGAAGGATGCCTTTTTTGTAGGCCTTCGCGATATTGAAGGCGATGTTGGTCGCGAGAGAGGTTTTGCCCATTGATGGACGACCGGCGAGGATCAAAAGGTCGGATTTATGAAGCCCGCCAAGTTTGCGGTCCATATCGGTGAGGCCGGTTGAAACGCCTGATAGCTGGCCATCTCTTTGGTAAGCCGCGTTCGCGACGTTAACAGCATCTGTTACCGCTTTGAGAAAGCTCTGAAATCCACTTTCAGAGGTTCCTTGTTCTGCAAGCCGGTAGAGTTCCTGTTCTGCCTCGACGATCTGTTCTTTTGGCTCACTGTCGACGGCAACGCGGCTCGCCTTTTCGGCAATGGTTTGACCGACTTGAATCAGCTCGCGGCGGATGGCGAGGTCATAGATCATCTGCGCATAATCGCGCGCCGCAAAGGCAGAGATCGCCGCACCGGCGAGGCGGGCAAGATAAGCTGGGCCGCCGAGTTCTTTGAGCCCTTCATCGTCCTCCAAGAAGGTCTTCAACGTGACCGGTGAGGCAAGAGCATTTTTCGCGATGCGGTTCGAGGCTGTTTCAAAGATACGCGCGTGCACTGGGTCAAAGAAATGCTGCGGGCCAACAATGCTCGCGACGCGATCAAATATGTCGTTGTTGGTCAGGATCGCACCCAAAAGCTGTTGTTCTGCCTCAACGGAATGAGGAAGGGTTTCGCTTTCGGCGGCTTCAATACCTGTCGCGTTGAATTGCGTGATCTCGTTCATGTTCCCCTGTCCCAACTGCCCCTGAATGTCCTAGCACTTTGGTCTTTTGGAAAGCTATCTGGGTATGTCTGTGGACAACCCAGCCTGAACTGCTGTGAACAACCTTGGGGACGGTTGCGGTTTTCTAGATATAGCCGAATCGAGGCGACTTGGCCACCAAATCTATTGGCAATCTTCGATTCGAAGCGGTGGTTCGCCGCTCGGCTGTGTAAAAGAAAATTAAGCTGGGGACCAGCCTGCTGGATCGTTCAGATAGGCTTCGACAGCGCTGAGAGTCTCTGGATCATAGGCATTTATAGCCTTCGCTTCGGCCAACACATCCCACCATGTGCAGAGGCTTAGGAGCTGCACGCCGTGCTGGGCAAGATTGTCCTCAACACCTTCGAAAATACCGTAGTAGAAGATTACCGCTGTGGCATTACAGGTCGCACCCGTTTCGCGGATCGCATCAACGAAAGACAGCTTCGACCCGCCGTCCGTTGTCAAATCTTCCACCAAGATTACGCGCTGACCTTCAGTCATCACACCTTCGATGCGGGCGTTGCGACCGTACCCTTTAGGCTTTTTGCGCACATACGTCATCGGCAAGGCTAGACGCTCTGCAATCATGGCACCAAAGGGAATCCCCGCGGTTTCGCCACCTGCCACGTTGTCGAAGGCTTCGAAACCTGCTCCCCGCATTATCGTGACGGCAAGGAAATCCATCAGTGTGCTGCGGATACGTGGGAAGGAGATCAGCTTGCGGCAATCCACATAAGTGGGTGCTTGCTTGCCAGAGGCATGGGTGAACGGCTCTGTCGCGTTGAAATCAATGGCTCCGATTTCGATCAACATTCCAGCGGTAAGGCGTGCGATTTCTTCTTTGCTGGGGAAGGACGTCGGGATCATTGATGTGCTTTCTTTTGGTTATGTTTCGATATGCCAATGCAGCGGGAATCCGGGATCAAACAGGGTGACAGGGCCGTCGCCTGTTTCGATGTGATCCGGATAGGCGATGGGGTCGCCCTTGCGAAGGGTGATTGTGTCCGTATTGGCAGGCAGACCGTAGAAAGAAGGCCCGTTTAGCGATGCAAAGGCTTCCAATTTGGGAAGCGCGCCAGCGGCCTCAAATACTTCCGCCAAACAGGACATAGTGTTCGTCGCCGAGAACACCCCCGCGCAGCCACAAGATTGGAGCTTGTTTGCATCGGTATGCGGCGCGCTGTCTGTACCTAAGAAGAACCGCTTGTCGCCGGAAATTGCGGCTTGAACCAGTGCCACTCGATGCTTTTCGCGTTTCGCAACAGGCAAGCAGTAATAATGCGGGCGGATGCCGCCGGCGAGAACGTGGTTGCGGTTTATGATCAAATGGTGCGTTGTGATCGTCGCCGCGACGTTCTTGCGATTGTCGCGGACATAATCTACGGCGTCTTCCGTCGTGACATGCTCCATGATCACACGTAGATCAGGGTTCTTCTTGCGGATCGGTTTGAGTACGCGGTCGATGAAAACGGCTTCGCGGTCGAAGATGTCGATTTCGCTGTCAGTCACTTCGCCATGAACGCAAAGCGGCATCCCAATCTCTGCCATGCGGTCGAGCACTGGGCGTACTTTGTCGAAGTCACGCACACCCGAAGAAGAGTTGGTCGTCGCACCGGCCGGATACAGCTTCACCGCTGTTGCAATGCCGGACGCATGTGCGTGTTCAACATCGTCGGGGTCAGTATCTTCGGTCAAATACAGCATCATCAGCGGTGTGAAATTGCTACCGTTTGGGCGCGCCGCCATAATCCGATCTCGATAGGCGTCCGCGTCAGCTGCGGTCACAACCGGTGGCACCAAATTGGGCATTACAATCGCTCGCTCAAAATGGCGGGTCGTTTCGGGCAACACGGCTCTTAACATTGCACCGTCGCGTAAATGCAGGTGCCAGTCGTCTGGCCGTGTGATCGTGAGTTCTGTAATGGTTCTGTCAGGCATGTGTGTCGATTACACTGCATTTTCTACGGTGACCAGTAGGGGCAGGGACCCACTTGAGCGTTATCCGAAATTTTTGCATCTTTAAGCTGCAAAGCACGCGGAGAGAGACATGTTTGGATTTCTAATTGCCTTGGGCGCTGGGTTCTTAACGCCTTTTCTGGAAAAACCGCTGGCCGAACCATTGGCAAAGGCCATGGAGGGTCAGATCAAGGTGGAAGCGGGCGAGATGCGTTTGCTGGCCTTTATGATCGCCATGCTGATCGGTGCCGTGTGTTGTGCGGCCCTAGGAACAGGCAGCATGTTTTCTATCGTGATTGGCGCGTCCTTGGGGTACTTTGGTCTTCGCATTGTCGACGTCATCAAAGGTGCGGTCGACGGTAAGCCGAAGAACTAAGGCGAGGCCCTGGCTATTGGGCGGCGCTGCTGATCACTGGTCGAGCTGGGCGTAGCCCGTCTGCGGCAAGCTCAGCCAATCGTTCGCGAAAGAATGGGTCATCTGATTGACGCAGGACATAGGCGCACAGGTTTGCAGCCAGTTGCGTGTGACCTGCTTTCAAGGCTCGGTTCAGGACGCGGCGAATGTGAGGGGCATGGGCGCGACGGGCGCGCATGAGCTTGGCGAATTTCAACGTCGTAAGCCGGCCTTCCATTGCGGAAAGCATCATGTCGTCATGTGTGCCGAGGCCGTCGAACGTCGTTTCGATGTCGCGTCCGATGCTTGTAGCCTGCAGCAAATCCACATTTCGTTTGGCAAAGAGCGCCGCATGCGCCCCATCGATTTGTTGCATAGGGTCGAATACCACATAGGCCTGCATCGCGGCGTCAATCATTTCAGGCGCGAACCCATAGCGAGACGTGAAATCGGAGCGGCGGTGGGGTTTGAAACGGGTGTCAAAGCCAGCGACCCGCGGATCGAGCGTCGCCTGTGGCTGAATGGTGAGAACTCGAGCCCCTGGAGCTGCCACGCTATAAGCCGCCGCGGCATAGCCTCCTGCGAGAGCGCCGTAAAAGAGCACATCCTCAAAGGCTTCGAAAAAGCCTTCATCGGTTAAAGCGTCGAAATAGCTGTAGATCGCCTGGTCGCGGAACCAGCTTTGCCGCTCAGATACGATCGTCAGACAAGACCATCCCTCTTCCCGGGCATAGACAAACCCGCGTGGTTCAGCGGACAGTTTAGAAGCGCGAATACGCTCTACGCTTTCAAATGTCACCAAAAGCTGTGGGCCGGCCTTCAGGAAATAGGCTGTGTGATCGGGCCCAAGTTCTTTAGCCGTGCCAAACTCATCTGCGATTTCATGAAGGCGGTTCGACCAATCTCGGATCGAAAGCCCCTTTAAGCGGGGTTCGAATTCGAGCGCATGGTCTTCCATTATCAACGTCCTAACTTTTTAACGGTTCAACAGTTTCCCACCTAGGCGCGCTTTGCGGCGAAAATGGGCTCCCCTCAAGACAGATCATGGGTCATTGCTGGACAAACAAAAGCAATTTTGGCGATCCATTCATACTGCGACCGTAACAATGGCCCCATTTTTGTTTATTTTCCATAAGAAAATGCTGATTTGCGGTGACGACTGGTTCCCTTGCCATCCGCTCCTAAGTGAAGGAGGGTGAACGTCACTGAAGTTCGCTCTTGAAACCCGTTAAGACACCGGAATTGGGAACAAATGATACGATCTGACCACGATCTACTGGCGCTCGCTTTAGATTGGCACGAAGCCGGTCGAAAGGTTGCCATTGCAACTGTGCTTGAGACTTGGGGCTCTGCCCCGCGTGGCGTCGGGAGCCTGTTGGTGATGGACGATGCCGGTGCGATGGAAGGGTCGGTGTCAGGTGGCTGTGTTGAAGGTGCTGTGATGGTCGAGGCCATGGATGCACTGTCCGATGGCAAGCCTCGCGTTCTTGAGTACGGCGTGTCCGACGACACGGCTTTTGAAGTTGGACTCGCGTGTGGTGGAACCATTCGGATTCTGGTGGAGGCGGTCGGCGCATCCATGGGTGACGACATCCTCAGGTCTTTGGTCGCGAGCAAATTGAGCGCGAAACCAGCGGCTTATGTCGTTGATTTGGAAAGTAACGCGCGCCGTGTGTCAGATGCTTCCGAGTATGTTGAACGCTTTCGATTGGATCGCTCTGGCATCGAAGAGGACGGGCGCACTTTTGTTGCGATCCACAATCCACCTCTCCGCCTGTTCATCGTTGGGGCCGTCCATATTGCGCAACATCTGGCGCCGATGGCGCGTGCCGTTGGCATGTCAGTGACAGTCATTGATCCGCGCGAGGCCTTCGCAGATGCCGCGCGGTTCCCGGATGAGACTTTGGTGCATGAATGGCCAGACGAGGCTATCGACGCATTGGCCCCTAATGAACGCACGGCGATCGTGACGCTAACACATGACCCCAAGCTAGATGATCCGGCGCTTCAATCTGCGCTAAAGTCTAAAGCCTTCTATATTGGCTGCCTCGGGTCAAAACGAACCCATGCAAAGCGCGTCACCCGTCTGGAAGAAAGCGGGTGGACCGTTGGTGACATCGACCGCCTACATGCCCCGATCGGATTACCTTTGGGCGGACGCGCACCAGCAGAGATCGCCGTGAGCGTCATTGCAGAGATTGTTCAGTCTTTGAGGTCTGCTAAATGAAATTCGGCGAAGTTCCGATCTCGGAAGCCGAAGGGGGTATCCTTGCGCATCGTGTCTCGAATTTGGGCAAAGGCAAAGTTATCTCGGCCAACGATATTACACTGCTAGACAAGCAAGGTATTGAAACGGTTGTTGTTGCCCAACTTGAGGAGGGGGATCTGGGGGAAGATGAGGCCGCACAGCTTTTGGCTGAGGCTCTTATAGAGAATACCCCTGGGCTACGTTTGACCAAGGCATCTACCGGTCGTGTCAACGTTGTTGCCGATGTTCCGGGGTTAGCAGCCGTGAGTGCTGACGTAATCAACGCAGTAAATGCGGTTGATCCCATGGTAACTGTCGCGACCGTTCCTGACCTGCACCGGCTAGATGCCGGAAGCCTTCTCGCAACTATCAAAATCATCTCCTATGCGGTGCCAAAAGAAGATGTTTTGCGTGCTGTTGACCATGCTAAGGGTGGCTTAGGTTTGCACCTGCCGCAGTCAAAGACCGTGTCTTTGATTGAAACTTACCATGGCGAGAAACCACATTCTGATAAGGGCGAGCGCGCCTTACGCACAAGGTTGGAGGCCTTGGGTCAAGCGCTGGAAACAAGTGACTTTGCGCCTCATCAGATCGTCGGTGTTGCTGCGAAACTCGCATCGGATCCTTCAGATATCATTTGCCTTCTGACGGCGTCAGCCACATCTGATGCGCGTGACATTGGGCCAGAGGCCGTCCGTGCCGCAGGGGGCGAGTTGATCCACTTTGGAATGCCTGTCGATCCTGGAAACCTGCTTTTTTTAGGGCGGATCGGAGAGCAGATCGTTCTTGGCTTGCCCGGTTGCGCTCGATCTCCGGCACTCAACGGCGCGGATTGGGTGCTGGAGCGGCTCATTTGCGGCATAGATGTCAGGGCGAGCGATATTGTCGGTATGGGAGTCGGCGGGTTGCTGAAAGAGATACCAACGCGGCCCCGCCCACGCAGAAGTCACGAATAACGATGTCCAACCTATTGAGAGACATCTGGGCGAGCTTTTGGCGCTTACCACTTTGGGTGAAGGTCTGGATGGTCTTCATTCTGGTACCCGTAAACCTCGCGAGCCTCTGGTTCATTCCATTCTTTGGCGGTGACTGGATTGCAGGCCTCGCGATCGCAGGAATGGCCTTCAACATCCCGATTATGTTCAAAGACCGAGGCATGTCGAAGCTTATGGCGTTACCTCATCTCATCTTTTGGATACCCTTGGTTTTGTTCGCCTACTGGATATTGACGAACAAAGGCGGGGTTCCATCGCATTATGTAGTGTATCTTCGCGTTTTGATTGCAGTGAGCGTCGTATCACTGGTGTTTGATATCCCAGATTTCATTCGGTGGCTTCGCGGTGACCGCGCAACGGCCTAAGCGCGCCTGCGTGCGTCGAGCTCATCCAAAGCTGCGTCAAAAACGTCATTGTCCCAGCCTTCATCCAAAGCTTCGCGAAACAGGTCAGCCTGCGTTTGAGGCACCAAGCCGCCGATGGGCGGATCACTATCGAGATTGGTTGGGAATGAGTATCCTTCAGCGCAGCACGCGATGGCCGCATCTTTTTCATGGGGGCTTAGGTTGGCGCGTCTCAATTCGGGATAGAGCGCTTTGCACATCGCCGTACGGTCAACCGCCTCGATTGATCGACCCATTGCCGACCCAACTTGAAGGAGGTTGGCGAAGCGATTGATATCCTTGGATGTATTCGATCCGGCAGCGTGGAGCAGGGCAGGGTTAAAGAAGATCGCGTCGCCTTTTTCCAGTGGTATCTGAACATGGTTTTCTTCGAAATGGTCCTGAAACTCTGGCAGACGGTAGGCCATATAGCCCGGACGATAGGATTGCGAAAACGGGAGCAGTTTTGTTGGCCCGCTCTCCACCGGCATATCGCAATGGGCAATCGCGCCTTGCAGCGTCATAACCGGAGACAAGTCGTGCACATGCGCTGGGAAAGAGCCGGCTACATCCGCCGTCTGAAAGCCTAGGTGATAATCACGATGCGCGGTCTGCGCCGCTCCGCCGGGGTAGACGAGATTCACTTGCGCCGTCATTTGGTACATCGGCCCAAGCCAAGCCTCGCTGGCGGCTTGGATGGCTTCGTTGCCGAAGTATCTCGCAAAGAGTGCGGGGTCAGCCATACATAGCTTTTGAAGGGCATTCCAAACGCGGTCATTGCTGCCCGCGGCGGCAAAGTGATCTCCAACTGCGCCGGATTGTTCCTTCTCTTCGGCGATGATCTTTAGGTAGACATCGGTTGCCTCATCGATGGCATCTGTATGCGCATAGGCCGATTTCAGGACAATCACACCACACCCATTCAGCATGACCGCAGCCCATTCGGAGAGCAATGCGCGCCGCCGCTCGCTGTGCAAGGTCGGTCGAAGCTCTTCCATGTCATAAATAGGAATGTTGTGGACGATACTCGATGCAAATGGAACAGCGTCTGACGCCGTCACCTGATCCAAATGCGCCGCGAAATCATCGATATTGCAATCTGCGTCTGAAAAATAGCCCTGCATAGCCCACCCCCAACTAGGGGTAGGCTAAGACGCTACATTCAGTTTTGCAACCGGTTGCAATTGCGCTGTTCAGATTATTTCTGAACCGGCCCAATCAACATGACCATTTGGCGGCCTTCCATCTTGGGGAAGTTCTCTACCTTGCCGGTCTCTTTGGTGTCTTCTGCAACGCGCTCCAAAAGCTGACGGCCCAGTTCTTGGTGCGCCATCTCACGACCACGGAACCGAAGTGTGATTTTGACCTTGTCGCCGTTTTCCAAGAATTTGAAAACGTTGCGCATTTTAACTTCGTAGTCGTGGTTGTCCGTATTTGGACGGAACTTGATCTCTTTGATCTCAATCGTTTTTTGTTTCTTCCGAGCCTCAGCTTCTTTCTTCTGGGTCTCGTACTTGAATTTGCCGTAATCCATGATCTTGCAGACAGGAGGATTGGCATTTGGTGAAATCTCAACCAGATCGAGGCCGGCATCTTCTGCCATGACGAGGGCGCGTTCAGGAGAGACAACTCCGACATTTTCGCCTTCAGCGCCGATGAGGCGGATTTCTGTGGCCCGGATTCGATCGTTGATGCGGGGGCCAGTGTCGCGCTGTGGAGGCGCGTTGTGGGGTCTGCGTGCTATGGTTTTCGTCCTTTTAGCAATTGTTGTTGTGCGCACAAACTAATGACGCATCGATATGCCTTCAACCCGCAAAAAAGCGCCGATGCAAGTTGTTTTCCCCTTAAGGATTGAAATGACTCGCGTCATGGTGGTGTCATAAACCAGGGAGCGGTGGCGTAGAGACCGCTGACATTTTTAAGGAAGGACAGATCTGATGAGAGCAATTCTAATTTTGGTGATTGTGGGCGCTCTTGGCTATTTTGGATACCAGTACTTTGCCGGCGACGACACGATGAGTGACGTTGTCGATGACGCAGCGGACGCGGCCAGCGATGCCGCAGAAGCGGCGGCCGATACTGCAGAAGAAGTGGTCGATGGAGCCGCGGATGCTGCTAGCGACGCCGCCGACGTTGTTGAGGAAGCTGTTGATGACGCTGCCGCAGCGACCGAGGAAGCTGTAGAGGAAGCCACGGATACAGCGACTGAGATGGCCGACGACGCGACGGAAGCGGTCGAAGAAACCGTTGATGAAGCAGCTGATGCTGCTAACGCCGTGACAGATACTGCCACAGATACCGCCGAGGCTGCCGCGGATGGTGCCGATAGCATGGTTCAGCAACTGTTGTCGCTCGACGGCTTCGATGCTGACAAAGTGGGCGAGATGATTGCCAACTCCGATTTGAGCGACGTTCAGAAAACTACTCTCACAACCGTGCTGGAGGGAGCGAAGGACAATCCCGAGCTTCTTGGAGGTGCGCTTGAGCAGATCAAGACAGCGCTGGGCCTCTGAATCACAAACAAAAAAGCCGCGCGGAGTATTGCGCGGCTTTCAAAGTGTTCGGGCGATCGATTAGCCTACAAATGCCTTTTCGATGACAAACTGTTGTGGGTCAGAGTTCGCACCTTCTTTCAGGCCAGCTTTTTCCAGTAGGTCTTTGATGTCGAGGTTGAAGCCGAGTGATCCACACACCATGGCGCGGTCCGTTTCAGGGTTCAGCGGTGGGACGCCAAGATCCTTAAACAGTTCACCGTTTTCGATGAGCGTCGTGATCCGACCCATCTTCGGGCTCTCTTCCCGCGTGGTGGTCGGGTAGTATTGGATCTTATCGCCAAACCCTTCGCCCATCAGCTCGTTCATCAGTTCATCTTTTTTCAGATCCTCGATGAGGTCACGGCCATAGGTCAGCTCATCGACGTCACGACATGTGTGCGTGATGATGACTTCGTCGTAGTCCTCATAGGTCTGAGGCTCGCGTAGAAGCGATGCAAAAGGCGCAAAACCTGTGCCTGTCGCAAAGAAATACAAACGCTTTCCGGGCAGCAAGGCGTCATGCACCAGGGTTCCAACAGGTTTTGGACGAAGAATAATCTCTTCGCCGGGCTGGATGTGCTGCAACTTAGATGTCAAAGGCCCGTCAGGGACTTTGATGGAATAGAACTCCATCTCTTCATCCCACGCAGGGGAGGCGATGGAATAAGCGCGCAAGAGCGGCTTTTGTTTGCCCGTTTCAGGATGCGGATCGCCCATAAGACCGATCATCACAAACTCACCAGATCGGAACCGAAGCGACGCAGGGCGCGTGCAGCGGAAGGAAAAAAGGCGGTCTGTGTAGTGTTTTACTTCCGTCACTGTCTGCGCGTCGGGCAGGGCCGGTACGGCTTTTGCGGGTCGATCGGTCACAACTGTATGCTCTGTCATAGTCTCATCTCTTGCAGCTATTAGCCACAATTTTAGTAGTTAGCAGCTATTAGCCACAATTTTAGTAGTTAGTCAAATTTTTGAATGATTGTGGTTTGTGATCTAGCCACGCATCCGCGATTGATAGTCATGCGCACGCCAATCTGCACGGCGCAACCACTGATCTTCGGGCTGGCGTGCGGCGAGTGCATCATCGATTTCAACTTCGTCAAAACCGCTACGACGCGCCATCGCATATTGATCCGCCAAGACATGTCCTTTGGCACGTAACCGACCACTGAAGCCCGCACGGCGCAACATCGCAGCAAGCGTAAAGCCGCGACCATCTGCCGAGGTTGGAAAATCAATGCGGATCATCGGCGCGTTGATCAACCCAGCCAATGCTTCAGGCGACGTGTCGGATCCAAGATCGATCCCATAGTCGCTGTCATTCGCGGCAGAGTCGTCCAAGGCAACGAAATTGCCTGCCCAATCATCGGATGCGAAACCGCTGTCTGTTATAATGGTGCTCATGCTGCAGCCTCTTTGGTTCGGGTGGCTTTCCCACCGTCAAAATGAATTCCGCATTCGGTCTTTGCGGTGTCGCGCCACCGACCGGAGCGGGGATCTTCGTGATCGCCGACGCGGCTTGTGCAAGGCATGCATCCGATAGACGGGTAGCCCTTTGCCACCATCGGGTGGCGCGGCAAATTATGCTTGTCCATATAGGCAGCTATGTCGTTACGCGTCCATTTCGCAAGCGGGTTGATTTTGATCTTGCGGCCGTCCTTTTCGAACAAAGGAAGGGTCTGGCGTTGGCCGCCTTGGAATTGCTTACGACCAGTGATCCAGCCACCGAAATCCTGCAACGCATTCTCAAGCGGCTCAACTTTGCGTAACGCACAGCACGCGTCGATTTCTGCCTGATGCAACAGCCCATCCACGTCGCGCTCAAACACCGCTGCACGTGAAGGTTTCACAACGCGCACATCGGTCAGGCCGAGGTGCTCGGACACATCCTTTTGATACTGAACCGTCTCCTCAAACAGCATTTCGGTGTCGAGGAAAATGATCGGTGTATTTTTGTCGATCTCAGAGATCATGTGCAACAGCACGACGCTTTCGGCACCAAAGGATGAGACAAGCGCCACCGGACCGATATGCAAATCAGCCAGCGCGTGGCGCAGCACGGTTTGCGCGTCGCTTTTGCGATGCAGCGAGTTCCGGCGTTCAGCAAGCTCCTTAAGCGGCATTGGCTTCAGCCTTTTCTGGGTAAAGGATGGCTTTGAACGGCTCCATGCCAAGGCGGCGATAGGTCTGCAGGAACGTCTCATCCGCGCTGTCGCGAATGTCGAGATAGCCCAGCACCAAGCGTTCGATGGCCGGAATGATCTCATCAGCAGAGAAGCCAGGGCCAGCACGTTCGCCAATAGCCGCATCTTCAGTGCCGTCACCGCCCAGTGTGATCTGGTAGTTTTCAACACCAGCACGGTCGAGGCCAAGAATGCCGATGTGACCGACATGATGGTGACCACAAGCGTTGATGCAGCCAGAAATTTTGATCTTCAGCGGGCCGACTTCATGTTCCAGTTTCAATTCGTCAAACCGCGTCGCGATCTCTTGTGCGATCGGGATTGAACGCGCTGTGGCCAGCGCACAATAGTCCATACCAGGGCAGGCGATGATGTCGCTGATCAACCCGATATTAGCGGTTGCCAAGCCTTCTTCCCGCAATGTGTTGTAGATCTCGGGCAGGTCCGACTTATGGACATGCGGCAGGATCACGTTCTGCTCATGGCTAATCCGCAGTTCATCATGTCCAAGGCGCAAGGCGAGGTCGGCCATGACGCGCATCTGTTCCGAACTCGCATCACCCGGTGTTGCGCCATGCGCTTTTAGCGAAAGAGAGACAATCGCGTATTCAGAGTTCTTGTGCTCAGCAAGGTTCGTATCCGCCCAAGACCGGAACGCAGGGTTCGCTGCTTTGTAGGCATCAAAGGCGTCTATGCTACCTGACTTGTAAGCGGGTTCCGCGAAATGCTCTTTGATTTCGGCAAAGAGTTGTTGATCGACACCCGTGAAGCTTGGGCGAATTTCAGCAAATCGCTGTTCGACGCGTTCGCTGATCTCTTCAATGCCGTGTTCGTGCACCGTGATTTTGATCCGCGCTTTGTATTTGTTGTCGCGGCGACCGAGTAGGTTCCACACGCTGACAACCGCTTCGACATAAGGCAGCAGATCGGCTTCTGGCAGGAAGTCACGCAGGACTTTACCGATCATCGGTGTGCGACCAAGACCACCACCAACAAAGATGCGATAGCCGCGCTGACCGTCTTTTTCGACAATCTGCACAGCAACGTCATGCGCGCGCAAAACAGCGCGGTCATTTTCGGCACCAGACACCGCAATCTTGAACTTACGCGGCAGGGCTTGGAATTCAGGGTGATCGGTCGACCATTGGCGCAACAGTTCAGCCACCGGCCGTGGATCGGCGATCTCGTCTCCTGCAGCGCCTGCGAAATGGTCAGCTGTCACGTTGCGGATCGTGTTGCCAGAGGTCTGGATCGCATGCATCTCAACGTCAGCCAACGCCTCAAGCATATCCGGCACATCTGGCAGTTTTGGCCAGTTGTATTGAATGTTTTGGCGCGTGGTGAAGTGGCCGTAGCCTTTGTCCCATTTCTCAGCAATGTAGGCCAATTGGTTCATCCGGCGGCTGTTGAGCGTTCCGTAAGGGATCGCCACGCGCAGCATGTACGCATGCAGCTGTAGATAGAGACCATTCATCAGACGGAACGGTTTGAATTCATCTTCCGTAAGTGAGCCATCAACGCGACGCTCCACCTGACCGCGGAACTGGGCCACGCGTTCACGGACAAAAGCTTCGTCAAAGTCGTTATACTTATACATCTCTTAAGCCTCTGTCTGCTTGCCGTGGTGGTAGTTGGATGGGCCGCGCGTGCGGAACTCTTCGCGGAAATGCGTCGGCGCCGGTCCGTTCTCTGTCTGCTTTGCATCAGCGAGATACGCACCCGCGATCTGGTCTGCAAAAGCCTGTGCTTCGATCAAGCGCAAATCAGCGTGTGCTTCATCCGTGATCAACTCCGCATCCGTGATGTCGCGGGACCATTCGTTGTTTTCGGTGAACCAAATCGCATCGCCTTCGAGCAACGCGTTGGCTGTGATAACTTTTGGGGTAAAGGCGCGAGGCATTATGCAAGCTCCTGTTCTTTGATGTCGTAGCTGGCCGCAACCGCATCACGCGGGGCAAGGCCGTAGAATGTGAGGGCAGGGCCAGTGAGGCCGGCGTTGGAGATGGTTGGTTCCATCTCGGCCAAGGTGGTCGAAATGATCCGCTGGTTGGTGCGGCTGACGTTTTCGATGATCGTCACAGGCGTTGCTGGATCAGCGCCATGCATCAGCAAACGGCCTTGGATAAACCGCGCCGCTTTCTTACCCATGTAGATCGCCGCAACCTGACCGGGTTCGGCCAACACGCGCCAGTCCTGATCAGCGTAGCCCTTTGTGTCGTGGCCCGTAATCAAACGTACAGCGGAGTTGCGGTCGCGCTTCGTCAGGGACTGACCAATGGACGCTACAGCAGCGGAAGCAGCCGTAATGCCCGGAACAACGCGCCAGCTGACGCCCGCGGCTTCACAGGCTTCAATCTCTTCGTCCAAGCGGCCAAAGACAGTTGGATCGCCTGCTTTCAAGCGCACGACATGATGACCGCTCATCGCATGTTCGATGATGAGTGAGTCGATATCGGACTGCTTCGTCGACTTGCCAAAGCCCTCTTTGCCCGCATCGATGATGATCGCCTCGCGACGGGCCAGTTCCAGAATCTCTGGCGTGACCAAGCGGTCATGGATCACAACGTCAGCCTTATCCAAAGCCTTGCGTGCTTTGAGGGTTAGCAGCTCGGGATCGCCCGGGCCCGCGCCTACCAGATCAACGTGACCTTCGGCGCCCTTAGCCATGACGTGAGTGTCCAGAAGGGCGCCAAGAGCCGGAAGAACGCCCTCAGCCCCTTCTGCTTCAACGGCTTCGGGACCGTTTTTGAAATAGTAGTTAGACCAGAATTCGCGACGCTTGCGGCCCATTGGCAGAACTTCGACCGCGTGGCGGAAGGTCTTTCCGATGCGTGCCAGAAGGCCGAGGGAAGAAGGGAGGCGTTCTTCCAGGTCCGCTTTGATGGCGCGCGCCAGGACGGGAGCGGCGCCCTCTGTTCCGATGGCAATTGTCACAGGATCGCGGTCAACAATCGCTGGCGTGATGAATTGGCTGTCGGCAAGGTTGTCGACAATGTTCACTTTTGCGCCGTCGGCATGAGCCATGGCTGCAACCCGCGCGTCTTCAACGTAATCTTCGTTGGCCGCGTAGAACAAAACCGCACACATCGCATCGCCCGCTTCCATGGCGCGGGGGATGTAGGTCAATTTACCCGCAGCGGCCCAAGCGTGAATTTCAGGGGCCGCCTCTTCGGCAATTACAGTGATCTTCGCTGTCGTCTTGAGGATCAGACGCAGTTTCGCCAAAGCCGCATCCCCCCCACCAGAGAGGACAATGCGGCGGCCTTCGACAGCCATGAAGATAGGAAAGTGGTCCATTTGGGAGGGCTTTCTTAGTTCCTTGCTCTCTATATAGAATAAAGTTCTGTATTTTGCCCATATACTGAGATAATTAAGAACATATGTTCTGGCTTGGTGGCTAAATAGGCCAGTTCTTCTCGGATTCAGGAGAATTTGGAATGGCGTTGCGAATAGATGAAACAGATCGGAAAATACTCGCAGAGCTGCAGCGCGATGCAGCCCAATCTTTGGATGAAATCGCCAAGAATGTAGGGAGTTCCAAGACGCCTGTTTGGAACCGGATCAAAAAGCTGCGGGATGCCGAGATCATCGGTCAGCAAACAGTCATGTTGGATGCCGAAGCGCTTGGGTTCGAGGCGTGCTTTTTCGTGCTCATCCGGACGTCAGAGCACGAGGCGGAATGGCAAGCTAAGTTTTTGAAAGCGCTGCGAGATCGACCAGAAGTGCAAGAAGCTCACAGGCTTGCAGGAGACATTGATTACATTCTCAAAGTCCGCGTGGCGAATGCGCGGGCCTACGACGATTTTTATCAAGCATTGATTTCAGAGGTCCGCGTGCACAACGTGACCGCGTTGCTATCGATGGAGGAAATTAAATCGACGGTGGCTTTACCGCTATAAGCCATTTGCGTGTCCTAGAAGACGATGTCTGCAAGGACGTACATCTTCCAACCTGCGTCGGTTTTCCGAAACGCGTAGAAGCCATGGACTTTCTCAATCACGCTCCCGTCCTTTCGGCATCGCGTGGCTTTTGCGACCATATGCGCCGTGGTTTCGTTCACGCCGGCCACATCAAAAGACCAATCGGTGGAATGATCCCAATCTAGTTCTGCTTTCAACGCCGCTGGATCGACAGGATATGTATCCCGCAAAGAAACCTCGCCGTCTTTGATGTGGGTGATCGGGTAGTCGACGATCTTATCGATGAGCGATACGTCATTGGTGCGAAAACCTTCGACGTAGTATGTTTGGTAAAGTTCAATCAGATCTTCAGTCATTTTCTCCCTATCTTTAAAGTATCAATTCTGAACTTTGAGCGATTTCAGCCCGTGAAAATGATAGAAATCCGCATATTCTGGCGGCTCAACCAAACGTAAATTCGGCATCACCTCGAACAAAACGCGAAGCCCCACCAACAGCTCTAATCGAGCCAGGGGCGCACCGACGCAAAAATGAATACCCCCGCCAAAGGCTGTGTGCGCTTTGGCCGTTCGATCAGGTATGAAGCTATTCGGGCTATCGTACATAACCGGATCACGGTTCGCCGCTCCCAAGAGGCAGGCAACCTGATCGCCGCGTTTCAACTGTGCCCCATGAAACTCGATGTCCTCATAGACCCATCGCGTGAACATATGCAGCGGCGGGTCAAAGCGCATGATCTCTTCCACAAGCGTAGGGGTCACCTCCGTCACGCCAGCCTCCAACATAGCTTTGACGCCATTGCCCATGGTGTGGACGGTCGCCTCATGGCCTGCGTTCAACAGCAAAATGACGGTGGTCATCAACTCGTCTTTGCTGAGCTTTTCGCCATCTTCTTCTGCTGCAATGAGTGAGGACACCAAATCGTCTTGAGGCGATTGGCGCTTTTCAGCAATCACGTCAGACAGATAGGTTTTGAATTCTAGCGTTGCTTTGACAGCGGCGTCTTCGATCTCCCTCGTGCGTCGCGCCTGATACATCGCAACCATCGCATTGGACCAAGCGAGCAGGTCGTCTGCTTTATCGTCTGGCACGCCAAGTAGCCGTGCGATGACTGTAACGGGCAAGGGCTGTGCGAATGTTTCCAACAAATCAAACGGTTCCGGTCCGAGGTTCGCCAAGAGATCGCGCGCCAAAGCTTCAATCTCTGGCTCCAGTGAGGCAATCCGCCTGCTTGTAAATGCCCGCAGAACCAAGCCGCGCAGTCGTGTATGTCTCGGCGGCTCAAGTTCCAACATCGAATGCGCTTCGACGTCATAGAAGGGTTGAACGTGGTCTGCTGTCTTTGGCGCAAACTCCGGCGGTGCCTCACGGCCCATACGTTTGTCACGCAAAGCCTCCGACACGGCGGAACGGGACAAGGCGCAGACCATCTCATAGTCAGACCACCAAAACACATCTCCCGATTGCCGCGCCAAATCGTAGAAAGGGTAGGGGTTTTGAACGAAATTTGGATCGGTCGGGGATTGAGAAAAGGTCTTCATAGCGATGTGATGCGCCTTCGTATCCGCTCGCGCAACCCAAATCTTTCTGCGCCTGCAGCGCGACCTTCTGACGCGGCCCGCTTTGGCATCCCTGTGGTACGGTTAACCAACGCATACCGTGGAATGCCGAACGGTGTGTTAGCTAACAGGGAGCTCGTGAAGGTGGCAAACAAGCCATTTGACGACAGGGAACTAGATCAAGAGGCATACGAGCAGGCGGAAGAGCACTTTCGTCTGGTTCAAACTCGTTTGCCGCAGGACGCAGTTGAGGCCGTGGCCCGCGAAGTCGTGCGCAGGTTGGCGTTTCGGCTGCCACGAAACTTGTCCTCAGGGCACATGCCTACAGAGGAAGAAATCGATCTACTTTGTGAGGCTTTGTTGTCGAATGATGAAGTCGCAGGTGATCGGATTATTCTTGCGGCACGCAGGGACGGGATAGAGCCGGAAAATATCTATCTTGGATACGTCGCAGGGGCCGCGCGCCGGCTCGGTGTGATGTGGGAAGAGGACCGCGTGAGCTTTCTTCAAGTCACAATGGCGTCGGGAAAACTTTACCGCATTATCCGTGGCTTACGGCACGTTCTTGATAATAGCCTGAACCTCGCGGGCCCGGAAAAGCGGTCGCTCTTTGCATTGGTGCCGGATGAGACGCATACCTTAGGCATTGAAATCGCTACCGATGTCTTCCGCCGTCAGGGCTGGGACGTTGAAATGGTGATGGGCGAGCCGCATGACGCCATCATCGCCATGACCGAGCAGCACAGGTTTAGGTCTGTTGTTTTGGTCGCGCATTCAGAACGGATGCTGGCCGCGCTGATCAGTCTGGTTCTGGCCATCCGTATAACACAACCGATGGCCTATATCGTTGTGGCGGGGAATATTGTTGATCAGGTCGAAGACGTGAGCACTCTTGTCGGGGCGGATGATGTCATCCCAGACATTGAAACCGCTGTCGGCCGTCTTGGCGCCATAATCGACTTTGACTAGGCGTTTTCGAGCGCGCTAACGATTGGACTGAAGTCGGCAGCTTTGAGGCTGGCGCCACCGACCAAAGCGCCGTCAACATTTGGAACCACAAAGATTTCTGCCGCGTTTGAGCCCTTCACCGAACCGCCGTAGAGAAGCGAGAATTCAACACCTTCTGTGAAACGGCCCGCCAATTTCGCCCGGATATGCGTGTGAACTTCGGCAATCTGGTCAGTAGTTGGCACTTTCCCCGTCCCAATTGCCCAGACCGGTTCATAGGCAATAACCGTATTTGCTGCATGGGCCGCATCGGGGATTGATCCATCGAGTTGTACGTCCAATACGTCCAAGGTGGTCCCAGATTCGCGCTCTTCCAAGGTTTCCCCTATACAGATGATTGCGACCAAACCGGCATCATAGGCCGCAAGGGATTTGCTCGCGATCAAAGCATCTGTTTCGCCATGGTCAGTCCGGCGTTCAGAGTGCCCGACGATGACATGGCTTGCCCCAGCGGCTGCCAACATCGTGGCTGAAATATCACCGGTATGGGCGCCACTTACCTCTGGATGGCAATCCTGTCCGCCGGTCTGCACCGGACCATCCATTTGAGCCAAAGCTGAGACAAGCGTTGCAGGTGGGCAGATCACCACATCGACGCTCGGGTGTGGATGATCCACGGTCAGATTCGCAATCTCTGCGAGATCGTCAGCGACACCATTCATCTTCCAGTTTCCGGCGGCAATCTTACGCGGCATATCGGGCCCTTTTGTTAAGTTTTCTCACCTCTTAACAAGCGCTTCAGAAAAGCGAAAGGACTTGTGTTTTTTCTGGCTTACCCCCATGTGGACCCCGAGTAGCCAAAGAAGGAAGGGTATATGATGATACCCAGAATTAACGCGCAAGCCCTATTGGATGTTGCGCATCCCAATCATCACAAAGCACAGACCGCTGTTGGAAATGCCGCTATGGATATTGGTTTTCTGACAGTCTACGACACGCCTATTGCCCCTTCTTTCGTTGCAGAGACGATTGAACATTATCGAGCATTCTTCAAATTACCTGCCGCGACCAAACAGAAGTATGACATGGCAGCAACGGGCTCCAACAGGGGATGGGGGGCGCCTGGTTCTGAACAAGTCGATCCGAATGCAAACCCTGACTATAAGCAGGTGTTCGATATTGGATCGATCCTGCCCGAAGGCGCCCCTGATAGCGCTAGGGAGCTTTTGACCTATGCACCGAATGTTTGGCCAGATGTACCCGAAGGGTTCTCCGATACGCTTCGAGCTTACTATTACAAAACCACGGATTTTGCCTTGGACCTGCTATGTGCGATTGCCAAGGCAGTAGGTGAAGACGACGAATATTTCCGCAACCAGTTCACCTACCCAATGTCTTTGGTACGCGGCAACTTCTACCCAGAACGCCCCGAATGGGCCAGCGAGAGGGATTTTGGCATTGCCACGCACACAGACTATGGCTGCCTGACGCTTTTGGCCACCGATGGAACGCCGGGATTGGAAGTGCGTAAACGGGGGGGCGGTTGGATTCCTGTGACAGCACCCATCGGGGAATTTGTGATCAATTTTGGCGAAATGTTAGAGTTTTGGACTGGTGGAAAGGTCGTTGCCACGCCTCACCGTGTCATAGGAACCGATGACGAACGCATTTCAATTCCGTTGTTCTTCAACCCGAACCACGACGCGAATGTGGCACCTAAAGGGAAAGTACCTATTTCAGCGGGAGAACATTTGGAGCAACGCTACAAAGAAACCTACCTCCACCTGCAAAAGGCCAGCTAGCGGTCTATTTTGCAGCGAGGCTTTCGTCGAACTTGATGGATTCGCCACAGCCGCACGCGTCGACCACGTTCGGATTGCGGAACTTAAATCCGCTTTCCAGCAGGCTGACTTCATAGTCAATCTCAGTTCCAAACAGGAACATCTGTGCCATCGGTGCGATCATCACCCGCGCGCCGTCTTGCTCGACGACCTCATCAAGTGGATCAACCTCGGTCACGTAATCCATGGTGTATTCCATGCCCGCACAGCCGCCCTTTTTGACACCAATGCGCAGGCCTTCGTGCCCGCCTTTTACCATCAGCTTGGCAATTTGAGCGGCGGCTTTGTCTGTGATGGTGACGGCTTGTTTGCCGGGAATACCGAACATGGGAATGCTCCTTTGCCTTATATCTAGGCGCGACGGCGCGTTAGCTCAAGAACCAAGGTGTCGCGCTTTACATAAAGCCCAATTCAAGGCGGGCCTCATCTGACATCATATCCATGCCCCACTGCGGCTCAAACGTCATTTCGACATCGACCTGCTTTACACCGGGAAGCGGCTCAATCGCATCAGCAACCCAGCCGGGCATTTCACCAGCAACAGGACAGCCCGGCGCCGTCAGCGTCATCGTGACGTTCACCGCAGACTCTTCATCGATAGCAATCGTGTAGATCAGACCAAGATCATAGATGTTTACTGGGATCTCTGGATCGTAGACAGATTTGCAGGCCGCCACGATACTGTCGTAGAGGGGATGCTCTGTACTGGAAGGGGCGATCAGTGGGACGTCTTCCATCGGGCTTGTGTCATCAGTCATCTTGCAGATCCTGTTATTCCTGAGTGTTCATATAAGAAATGTTTTCCGGCGGTAAAGCGCAAAGCGGATATCATTGCGAACCAGTTGCAAATTCTGCATATGGGGCGCGATGACGGAAAGGGAACGCATGGGCGGCTTTAGCTTTGAAAAATTGGGTCAGGATGGCAAAGCGAGGACCGGTGTGATCCATACGCCAAAAGGCGATATTCGCACGCCTGCGTTTATGCCGGTGGGTACTGCGGCGACAGTGAAGGCCATGATGCCGGAAAGCGTTGCGGCTACCGGCGCGGAAATCTTGCTTGGGAATACGTATCACCTGATGCTGCGCCCCACGGCGGAGCGGATCAATAACCTTGGCGGCCTGCATAAGTTCATGAATTGGAGCAAACCGATCCTGACCGACAGCGGCGGCTTTCAGGTGATGAGTTTAGCGGGCCTGCGAAAGCTGACTGAGGAAGGTGTTACGTTCCAATCTCACATCGATGGCTCAAAGCATCATCTGACGCCAGAACGGTCGATGGAAATCCAGCGGCTTCTGGGCTCAGACATCGTGATGTGTTTCGATGAATGCCCCGCATTGCCGGCCGACCGAGATCGCATTGCCGAAAGCATGAGGCTTTCCATGCGCTGGGCGCAGCGATCACGTGATGCGTTCGGTGATCGGCTGGGCTATGCGCTTTTTGGCATTCAACAGGGCGGTTTGGAGCAGGATTTCCGCGAAGAAAGCGCCGAAGCCCTGAAATCTATCGGCTTTGACGGCTACGCCATTGGCGGCCTTGCAGTTGGCGAGGGGCAGGATGCGATGTTTGGCTGCCTCGATTTTGCACCGGATCAACTGCCAGAAGACAAGCCGCGCTATCTGATGGGCGTCGGCAAACCCGACGACATCGTGGGGGCGGTCAAACGCGGTGTCGATATGATGGATTGCGTGTTGCCCTCACGCTCTGGCCGCACGGGGCAGGTGTTCACGCGTCGCGGCGTCATAAACATCAAGAATGCGCGACATGCTGACGATCCGCGGCCTTTGGACGAACACTGCACCTGTCCAGCCTGCCGCAACTATTCGCGCGCCTATTTGCATCATGTCTTCCGCTCCAATGAGATGATCGCTGGAATGCTTCTGACTTGGCACAACTTGCACTATTTCCAAGAGATCATGCAGGGTATGCGGGATGCAATTGCGGCAGGAACCTTTGACGCTTGGGAGGCTGATTTTCACGCAATGCGGGCGCAAGGTGATATCGATCCGATCTAATTGCCTTAAAATGGTCCGGAAATCCTCCATACGGATGGCACAATGAAAGCGTTATGTAGGGCTTGTTTTAGCAAGTGAGTCTGCCATGCCTTTTCTAATGATTACTCTTTCTTGGTCCGCCGTCGCCGGAATCGCCGCGCTTATTTTGGCTTAACGGCATCTAGCGAAGCCAAAAAAGAAACGGTCGTAGGCCCCTAAACCGTGTTCAATCCCGCTTTTGCGGACAACTTGTTCGCAGAAACGAAAAGAATCGTGGAAAACTGCGATCCCTTCCTTGCCCCCACGGAATTGTCAGGGCAAAACTCCCTTCCAAGGCTAATAACATGGTTGAATATCTGCGGCTGACCCCCAGATATTGAATCCGAAAAGGAGACAGCAACGTTGCCGCAAAGCGGGACGGGCCGTCTTGCCAAAAAAGGAAATTGAGCATGAACGAACCATTGAGTTCCTCTTACCCAGTCTTGCCGCTTCGCGACATCGTGGTGTTCCCACACATGATCGTGCCGCTCTTTGTCGGCCGCGATAAGTCGGTGCGCGCTCTCGAAGAGGTGATGCAGGACGATAAACAGATCCTGTTGTCGAGCCAGATGGACCCAGCCGAAGATGATCCGCAAGTGGATGGCATCTACCGGGCAGGGGTCTTGGCAAATGTATTGCAGCTGCTGAAACTGCCTGATGGAACTGTCAAAGTGCTTGTCGAAGGTCGCAGCCGAGTCCGGATCACTGAATTTGTAGAGAACCCGAACTTCTTTGAAGCGAATGCGGAGTCGCTTGAAGAATTGCCGGGCAACCATGAAGAGGTTGACGCGCTTGTACGCTCGGTCGCGAACGAATTTGAGCGTTACGCCAAGGTCAAAAAGAATATCCCAGAAGAGGCGATGGCCGCTGTTGGCGAAACAACAGAAGCCAATAAGCTTGCCGACCTTGTGGCCGGTCATCTTGGGATCGAAGTGGATCAAAAGCAGGAGCTTTTGGAGACTCTCTCGGTAACGGACCGTTTGGAAAAAGTCTTTGGCTTGATGCAGGGTGAAATGTCCGTCTTGCAGGTCGAGAAAAAGATCAAAACCCGCGTGAAATCGCAGATGGAGAAGACCCAGCGCGAGTACTATCTGAATGAGCAAATGAAGGCCATTCAGAAAGAGCTTGGGGACGGTGAAGAAGGCCAGAACGAGGTCGACGAGCTTGAGGCGAAAATCGCTGAAACCAAGCTGTCGAAAGAGGCGAAAGACAAAGTCGATGCGGAGTTGAAAAAGCTCAAAAACATGTCGCCGATGTCTGCGGAGGCCACGGTCGTGCGCAACTACCTCGATTGGGTGTTGGGTGTGCCATGGGGCGTGAAATCACGCACCAAGAAAGACCTGAACAAAGCGCAGGCGATCCTTGATGACGATCACTATGGTCTGGAAAAGGTCAAAGAGCGGATCGTTGAGTACCTTGCGGTCCAGCAACGCTCGAAAAAGCTGAAAGGCCCGATCATGTGCCTCGTTGGCCCTCCCGGTGTCGGTAAGACCTCGCTTGGTAAATCTGTTGCGAAAGCGACAGGGCGTGAGTTCATTCGCATCTCCCTTGGGGGTGTGCGTGACGAATCCGAAATCCGTGGCCACCGCCGGACCTACATCGGCTCTATGCCGGGTAAGATCATTCAGGCGTTGAAAAAGGCAAAGACAACAAACCCGCTTATCTTGCTCGATGAGATCGACAAGATGGGTCAGGATTTCCGTGGCGACCCGGCATCCGCGATGCTTGAAGTGCTTGATCCGGAACAGAATTCCACATTTGTCGATCACTATTTGGAGGTTGAATATGACCTCTCTAACGTGATGTTCCTGACCACGGCGAACAGCTACAATATGCCGGGGCCATTGTTGGACCGGATGGAGATCATTTCGCTTGCGGGCTACACCGAGGACGAAAAACGCGAAATCGCGCGTCAACACCTGTTGCCAAAAGTTCTGAAGAACCATGGTTTGAAAGAGAAAGAATTCTCGATCACCGATGAGGCTTTGACCAAGGCAATCCAGCTCTACACGAAAGAGGCTGGTGTTCGGAACCTTGAACGAGAGTTGGCTAAAGTTGCGCGGAAAGCGGTGACGACGATCGTTAAAGGCGACACGGATGTAATTGAAGTGACTGCCGATAACCTCAACGACTTCTTGGGTGTTGAAAAACACCGGTTCGGCCTTGCTGAGAAAGAAGACCAGGTTGGCGTTGTGACGGGTCTTGCATGGACATCAGTAGGTGGGGAGCTTTTGAACATCGAAGCGCTCCGCTTGCCCGGTAAAGGTCGAATGAAAACCACCGGTAAACTGGGCGATGTGATGAAAGAGTCGATCGACGCTGCGTCTTCCTACGTGCGCTCCATCGCGCCTGAGATTGGTGTGAAACCCACGAAGTTCGACACGATCGATATTCACGTGCACGTCCCTGACGGAGCAACACCTAAGGATGGTCCATCCGCTGGTTTGGCCATGGTCACCTCGATTGTCTCTGTTCTTACGGGTATTCCGGTTCGCAAAGATATCGCCATGACAGGTGAGGTCAGCTTGCGCGGGAATGCGATGCCGATTGGTGGTTTGAAAGAGAAACTCCTTGCGGCGCTTCGTGGTGGGATCAAGACGGTTCTCATTCCACAGGAGAATGCTAAGGACTTGCCGGAGATTCCGGACAACGTGAAAGAAGGTCTTGAGATCATCACGGTGACGCATGTGTCAGAAGTGTTGAAACATGCGCTGGTGTCCCAACCTGAAGCGATTGAGTGGGATGAAGCCGCAGAAGAGGCGCGTCTTGCTTCCCTCAAGGACGGCGGCGATGGGGTTGGTGCCGGCGTTCACTAGAAAGTCTAAGTTAAAAATAAAAAGGGCACGCCGTCGCGTGCCCTTTTTACGTTCTGTTAAGGCTGAAGCCTTATGCTATTACTCGGAGTCGCTGTCGGACTCGGAGGAAGCAGCAACTGCGATCAGTGCAACCAAGATTGCTGGAACAACCAGGCTGGAAAGAGAAGATGTAGGCTCTACTGGATCTACGATCACAACAGGTGGCTCATCAATTTCAGGTGCAAGGCCACCAGCTGTTGCTGTGGTTGCAGTAACAGCCAAAGCGGCTGCAGCAGCGAGTTTTACAAATGTCATTTTGATCTCCTTAAAGTCGACTCTGAACTGGACTACGAGGGTGCTGACAGCGAGTCAACCTTGTGAGGCCCCATAATCAGTTACCTAAGGTTATGAATGCACTCGTTTTGAAAAACAAGCACTCCGTGAAATTTCTTGTGGCTTTTTGCTAAGATAGATCAAGGTGAGGCGCGAAGAACACATGTTTAGGGCGAAACATACTCTACTTAGGCGCAGTGGAGGTGTGCCGTATACTCAACTTAGAGGGTAAATGAGCCAACGGATTCGAAAACGTCAATAATTTCAGAAAGTTATGCTTAGGTACCGTTCATGGTAAAGGTTCCTTTGAAAGAGAAGCGAAGAACCAAATGCGAATGGATTGCGGTCGATTTGGGCTACAGACCCTGTCCTTGTTGGGTTTTTTGAGGCATCCGCGCCAATTGCGTGCCACTTTGACGCGGCTATGTGAGCATTTTTTCTTGCCGACGAAGTCTTGGAACCGTTGTTCGTAGACAAAACAAGAATCAGCTTAGGCGCCTATATTGCCGAGCCACCTAACGCTAGTGCGCATGGTCTCACCAAAAATTCTATTGCGAAAAGCAATGGGCGCATCTCTCTACCTCATACATTTGCACACTGGTGTTTTGGACTGGCGACTTTAAACTACAAGAAAATACAAAGGACCCGACCATGACCAAAAAGGTCACATCGCCCAAAAAGCCGACAACAGGAACCGTCAATAAGCCAAGCTCGTCAGTAAAGTTGACCCCAAAGAAGTCGACTGTTGATGTGTCCAAACCTACCAGTACAAAGTCGGCAACTGTCGCAATCGCAGCTAAGCCGGTCGAATCTAAGGCAGTCCTAAAGAAGGGCGAACTGGTTGATCGGGTCGTCGAACAAACGGGTGTTAAGAAGCGGGACGCAAAAACTTCGGTCGAAGCGGCTCTAGCAGTCTTGGCCGATGCACTTAAGAGTGACACCGATCTTAACTTGCCGCCGATGGGCAAAGTGAGGTTAGTCAAAAGCAAAGAAGTCGGAGATGGTGCGAAAGTCCTTACGCTGAAACTCCGCACAATGAAGTTAAAAGCTTCTACCGAAGAAAGTTAAACTATGAACAATTGGCCTGAAGTCATCGTGCTGCGGCACGGTGAAACGGTTTGGAACCGTGATAATCGTATGCAAGGGGCGTTAAATTCACCCCTCACAGAAACGGGGCGCCAGCAAGCCAGCCGCCAGGGGGAGCTTCTGTCCCAGTTCGATTTGTCTACAGACTGGGTCGCACTTTGCAGCCCACAAGGCCGCGCATTTCAAACGGCGGGCTTATCAGTCGCGCTCCATATACCGTCTATCCGCACAGACGATAGACTCCGTGAAATTGGCGTGGGTGAGTGGTCGGGTAAGTTTCGTTCCAATCTAAAAGTTGAAGGTCCGAGCCAAGACGGGCCGGATGGTCCGATAGCAATGTATGAACAGGCGCCGGGCGGTGAGGGCTTTGATGCGCTGAACCTTCGTTGCCAGTCCTTTCTCAATGATTTGAAGGGGCCGACGGTCATCGTGACGCATGGGATCACATCGCGAATGCTTCGGATCAATTTGCTTGGACTACCAAGGAGTGAATTGGGCAAATTACCCGGCGGGCAGGGCAATCTTTTTCACATAAAAGACGGTGTTCAAAAAGAGATCGTTTGACACTTGCAAAGGCCGAAATGATCGCTTAGTACGCGCGTTATCGGGTCGTTAGCTCAGTTGGTAGAGCGCTTCGTTTACACCGAAGATGTCGGGAGTTCGAGCCTCTCACGACCCACCATTCTTTCCCTCTAAGCCACTTATATTGCCGAAGAAAACCTGTGTCTTACGGGTTTCTGCTGCTACTGTAAAATTATTGGACGGAAGGGCGAGATTTCCGCATTTTGCGATGTTTTCGCACTTGACCCTACACCTACCTTAGCCTAATTCAGCCATCACGCGCGGTTGTAGCTCAGTTGGTTAGAGTACCGGCCTGTCACGCCGGGGGTCGCGGGTTCGAGCCCCGTCAACCGCGCCACTTTTCCTTATTTTGGTCGTGTACCAGCTGCATACACAGGCTGTGCATTTGCTTTGTGTGTCGGCCTTCGATAAACTCATCAATCAAAATTGTTTTTTCAGGTGATACTAAGATCAAAAAAGCCTTCCCGATGCGGGAAGGCTAATGTTTCTTCTATCGACCAATGCAGACTACGCCGTCATCTCCGCCAAAATCCGGGCCCAGCTGCGGATGCCTTTGTGGAAGCTTGACAGGTCGTATTTCTCATTCGGGCTGTGGATTTGATCGTCGTCTTTGCCAAAGCCGATCAACATCGCATCCATATCAAGGATGTCCTTGAAATATCCGGCGATAGGGATCGAACCACCGCAGCCGACATAGGCAGCGGCATTCGGCCATTCGTCTGACAGCGCTTTACGCGCCTGATCAAAGGCGGGATGGGTCGTGTTCATGTGACCGGCTGGGCCCGCGCCGTGATCGGAGAATTCGACCGAACAGTCTTCGGGGATCATCGCGCGGACCATTTCACGGAAATTCTCGCGAATGGCGAAGGGGTCTTGGGTACCCACTAGGCGGAAACTGATTTTGGCCGAGGCGATCGACGGAAGGACAGTTTTGAACCCTTCGCCGGTGTAGCCCGATGTCATGCCGTTCACTTCGCAGGTGGGGCGAGACCAGATCATCTCCAACGGGCGGCGGCCCTGTTCGCCTGCGGGTTTTGACAATCCAACTTCGCCTAGGAACTCTTTTTCATCGAATTTCAGGTCGTCCCAGCTTGCCGCCAGCTCGTTCGACAATTCAGGAACGCCGTCATAGAAGCCCGGAATCGTGATGCGGCCGGTGTCGTCGTGCAGGGAGGCGATGATTCTTGCCAAGACGCGGGCAGGGTTCATGGCGATGCCGCCGTACATGCCTGAATGCAGGTCTTTGTTCGGGCCGGTGATCGTGATCTCTTCCCCCAGCAATCCGCGCAACTGTGTGATGATGGCAGGTGTGCTGTCACCGTACAGGCCAGTGTCACAGATTAGGGCGATGTCTGCGGTCAGTTCGTCGGCGTTTTCTTTCATGAAAGGAATCAGTGAAGGGGAACCTGATTCCTCTTCTCCTTCAAAGAAGATTGAGATGTTTGCAGGAAGCGTTCCATGAACCGCTTTCCACGCACGACAGGCCTCCACAAAGGTCATCAACTGGCCCTTGTCGTCGGATGAACCGCGTCCGCGAATGACTTTGCCTTTGGCCGTATCTTCGATCTGTGGGTCAAACGGATCACGATCCCAAAGAGAAATTGGATCAATGGGTTGCACGTCGTAGTGACCGTAAAACATGACGTGTGGGCCATCGCCGCCGGAATGGGCAACCACCATCGGATGTCCGGGTGTTTCGCGTTTGCTTGCGTCAAAACCGATGGTCTTCAAGTCTTCGACCAACCAGTCAGCCGCCCGGTCGCATTCAGCTTTGTAGGCCGGATCGGTAGAGATCGACTGGATGCGCAAAAGCTCCAATAGGCGATCGGTTGATTGATCTAAATCGGCGTCAATTTGGTCCAATACGGCAGAGAGAGTCATAGCGTCACCTTGTTCGAGAATTTGGGCAGACCGTCGCGGCGTTTTTGATCGAGGTCAATGTTCCTAACAGAAAATTAACGTACCATTGGCACTACGAACCTAAAAAAGCTTCAATAAGTCGCATTTTATTGGGGAGCGTCAAACTGTGCCATGTTGCCCCGACCGAATGCGCCCTATATGAGACTTAGAATAATTCAAAGGTCGCGCGGGCGGCCTTTATTTGAATAAGGATACCGCGGTGAACTACGACGCGCATCTCGATCAAGCCCTGAACCGCCTTCATGAAGAGGGCCGGTATCGCACGTTCATTGATATTGAGCGGACCAAAGGACAATACCCCCACGCGGTGTGGCGTAAGCCAGACGGGAGCGAGGCGCCGGTGACTGTATGGTGCGGCAACGATTACCTCGGCATGGGTCAGCATCCGGTTGTTCTGGAGGCAATGCACGAAGCGATTGATGCGACCGGGGCAGGTTCCGGCGGAACGCGCAATATTTCTGGTACAACCGTATATCACAACCGGTTGGAGGCCTGTTTGGCTGACCTGCACCAGAAAGAATCAGCGCTGCTCTTCACCAGTGCCTACATTGCAAATGACGCAACGTTGTCCACTTTGCCTAAACTCTTCCCGGGTTTGATTATCTATTCGGACGCGTTGAACCACGCCTCAATGATCGAAGGTGTGCGCCGGAACGGCGGCGCAAAACGCATCTTCCGTCACAACGATCTGGATCATTTGCGAGAGCTGATGGCGGCCGATGATCCAAACGCGCCAAAGTTGATCGCTTTTGAGTCGATTTACTCGATGGATGGTGACATCGCGCCGATATCTGAGCTATGCGACTTGGCACATGAATTCGGCGCGCTGACCTATCTGGATGAGGTTCACGCGGTCGGCATGTACGGCCCACGCGGTGGTGGGATTGCCGAACGCGATGGCGTTATGGACCGCATCGATATCATCAATGGCACGCTGGCAAAGGCCTATGGTGTGATGGGCGGGTATATCGCTGCATCTGCGAAAATGTGCGACACAATAAGATCTTATGCGCCGGGCTTCATCTTTACGACATCGATCCCTCCGGCGGTCGCGGCGGGTGCTTGCGCAGGTGTTGAGTTCTTGAAAACGGATCAAGAACTGCGCGCCAAACACCAGACTCAGGCGAGCATTCTAAAGCTGCGCTTGAAGGGGCTAGGTTTACCGATTGTGGATCACGGAACGCACATCGTACCTGTGATGGTCGGCGATCCTGTCCACACTAAAAAGTTGTCCGACATGCTCTTGTCAGAGTACGGCATCTACGTGCAGCCGATCAACTTCCCGACGGTTCCTCGTGGCACTGAACGGCTGCGTTTCACGCCGTCTCCAGTACATGGGCCGCGCGAAATGGATGCTCTGGTCAGTGCGCTTGACAACCTCTGGTCGCACTGTGCGCTTAATCGTGCCGAGTTAGCTGGTTAGATCTTCTGTGGGGTGCAACTTTGCCCCGCTTGTGCTATGAAAATGCCAATAAGTTCAGTTACATCGATTCGAGTTAGCTGAACGTGGGGCAGAATGGCAGCGGGACCAAGCATGATCGTAAAGGGCTTCAGACGCACGGATGTGGCTGAGGACGTCCAACCGGCAGGGTTTGACGATTTCGATTTGCGACTTGGTGATCTGATGCGCGGTGAGCGCGCGACGATGGGCAAGAGCCTGCTGGATGTTCAGCGCGAATTGAAGATCAAAGCAGCCTATATCGCTGCGATTGAGAACGCCGATCCATCTGCCTTTGACACGCCGGGCTTTATCGCTGGGTACGTCCGTTCCTACGCGCGATATCTAAACATGGATCCTGAGTGGGCGTTTGAGAAATTCTGCGCCGAAAGCGGGTTCGTAACGGCACACGGCATGTCCGCCGAAGCCTCATCCAGCAAACGCAAGAACGAAGCGATTGCAGTGAACCCTCCGGGCAAGGATATCTTCGCAGCGCCAGCGACGCCCTTTATTCCGACGGGTGAGGCGCGGTTCAGCACGATTGAACCAAGCGCGATTGGCTCTCTTGCCGTCTTGGCGGTTCTGGTTTGCGGTCTGGGGTATGGTGGCTGGTCTGTTTTGCAAGAAGTTCAGAAGGTGCAGCTCGCACCCGTCGAACAAACACCGCAGGTGATTTCATCGCTTGATCCGCTCGCCGGTGGCGCTGGCATTTTAGAGCCGGAAGAGGATCGTTTGGCGCTCAACGCACCGTCAACGGATGCTTTGGACCGTCTGTATCGTCCACAGCCGCTGGATGTCCCCGTTTTGGTCGCGCGGGATGCGCCGATTTCGACGCTGAACCCAGGGTCATTCGGTGTGATCGAGCCCATCACGGGTGTCGACGCCGCCTTGGCCGAAGCGGTTGCCAATCCTGTTGAACCTACGCCGATCCAAGTGAACGAAACGCCAGTGCCCGAAGTGCAGCTAGTTGCCGCGCGCCCAGCTTGGGTCCGGATCCGATCTGCGGACGGCACAATCATCTTCGAAGGCACGATGAACGCTGGCGATACATTCGCCTTGCCTCAGACCGAAGAACCGGCGACCCTGCGCGTTGGCGAAAGCGGGGCGATGTATTTCGCAGTTAACGGCGAACATTTTGGTCCGGCTGGCCCACAAGGGACACTGACCAAGAACCTGCCGCTCGATAGCGAAAGCCTTGTCGCTGCCTATGAGCCTGCTGATCTGGATCGCGATGATGATCTGGCGGAAATCATCCGCCTCGCACAGTTGGCTGTGTCCGAATAACGCATTCTTTCAAACACACGTTGCCCAATGACCGCGCCGACCTTAGGTTGGACGCGAATAGCAAACGATAGGCACTCCATGTCGCTCAATCACATCCGTCCTTGGCGCAACATCTACCGTCGCGAGTCGCGGCAGATCATGGTCGGGAACGTGCCCGTTGGGGGTGATGCTCCGATCTCGGTCCAGACCATGACCAACACGCTGACAACGGACGTCAAAGCGACGATTGAGCAGTGCCAGCGCGCGGTGGAAGCAGGAGCCGATATTGTGCGCATCTCGGTGCCGGATGAGGCGTCGAGCCGTGCGTTGAAAGAGATCGTGCCAGAGGTCGATGCGCCGATCGTGGCCGACATCCATTTCCATTACAAACGCGGGATCGAAGCGGCAGAGGCGGGCGCCGCCTGCCTGCGGATCAACCCCGGTAACATCGGCAGCGAAGATCGTGTGAAAGAGGTGATCAAAGCCGCGCGCGACAATTCCTGTTCGATCCGCATCGGGGTGAATGCTGGGTCCTTGGAAAAGCACTTGCTGGAGAAATACGGCGAACCGACGCCGGATGCGATGTGTGAAAGCGGCTTGGATCATATCAAGATCCTGCAAGATAACGACTTTCACGAATTCAAGATCAGCTGCAAAGCGTCAGACGTTTTCATGGCTGCCGCCGCCTATCAGCAATTGGCCGAAGCCACCGACGCACCGATCCACCTTGGCATTACAGAGGCAGGGGGGCTGACCTCCGGCACAATCAAATCCGCGATTGGATTGGGCAACCTGCTCTGGATGGGGATTGGCGACACCATCCGCGTGTCCCTTTCTGCGGATCCAGTGGAAGAGGTGAAGGTCGGCTATGAAATCCTAAAATCGCTGGGCCTGCGCCATCGCGGCGTGAACATCATCTCTTGCCCGTCTTGTGCCCGCCAAGGGTTCGATGTGATTAGAACGGTCGAGATTTTGGAAGAGCGTCTGGAACATATCAAAACGCCCATGTCGCTCAGCATCATCGGCTGCGTCGTCAACGGCCCGGGCGAAGCTTTGATGACCGACGTGGGTTTCACCGGGGGCGGGGCTGGCAACGGTATGGTTTATTTGGCTGGTAAGCAGAGCCACCGGCAAGACAACGATACGATGATTGATCATATCGTGGAGCAGGTGGAGAAGAAGGCACAAGAGCTTGAAGCGGAGCGGGCGGCGGAGGCCGCGGAGTAGGGGGAAGGTCCGGTTTGAGCCCAGACCTACCAAATGCTGCGGTGCGAACGAATGAGCAGGATGGGCGGGAAGCTGACTTTCTCTGCGGACGTGAAAAAGTGGTTGGTTCAAGACAAAACCGGACGTCTACCTGGCGGGTTTTTGCGATGTCAAAGTGCGGTAGCTCGTTTCAGCCAACGATAGAATTGAACTGATGTTGTTTTGGCCTGTTGTTCTTTTGAAATTTCAAGCCAATACCCGTTGGGTCCGGCAACCGTGGTTGGTGAAATCTGCGTCAGACTTCCTGCGATCAACTCATATTCAATCATATTTTTGTCCACCACGGCGATGCCGACAGAATTCTTGGCCGCTTGAATAGCAAGCTCAAGAGATGCAAATTCCATCGCTGGCCCGGTTGGCAGATCTGGATAATTCGGTTCAAGTGCCAGCCAGTCGTCCCAAAGGGGAAAAAAGATCCCTTTGTCAAAGACATGCAGCGGGGAACTTGCGCGCATAGCAACGCGATCTTCAAACAGCTCACGAGAGCACACGGCGACATGCTGTTCCTGAAACAACTGGACATTTTCTGACCCAGCATGCGGATGCTTGCCGAAATGAATGACGCAATCCATGCGGACATTGGGCCAAGGTTCCGTATGAACGGCGAGGTCAACACCCTCAAATCTTTGCGGATACTCGCTCAGACGCCGGGTCAGCCAACGGGCAGCTAAGGTTGGTGGCGCGAGAAGGTTGATCTTTTGTAGCGCGAAGGAATTGGTTGCATCGTTGATCGCATCATCCAGCAGGCCAAAAGTCGTGAATATCCTTTGATGAAGGGCGCGACCTTCCGGAGTCAAAGCGATGTTGTTGCCTATGCGGTCGAACAGTTTGAAATCGAGACTGTCTTCCAGCGCCTTTATCTGTCGGCTGACCGCACTTTGGGTAACACCAAGCTGTTCGGCAGCACCCGTGACACTGAGGCAATCACCGACGATTGAAAACGCCCTCAGGGAGGTGAGACTTGGAGTGTTCCTGGAGGCCATGATGCGGCTGGTGCTGATTGAGTTTGCATGCTTTTTATTCCATGTACGCATCTAAGTCATTACCAAAATGAATGACAATTCCTAATGTTCATTTGCCGGACTCACTTACTTCGACCAAGACATCTCGGACTCAGGAAGACAAAGAGGGCTATCCGGTATGGCGAATGATCAATCACCTCGCGGCCGCCGTGGCCGTCGCCGCGACAGCGCGATGCCGTCTCCGGCCCTCGCACAACCGCCGTTCAGGCAGCTGAAACGATCCTATCCTGCCACGAGCTTGATTTCGGATGATCAGGTCGAGCACATCCATCAAGCCTCTTTAAAACTTCTGTCAGAGACTGGTGTGGACGTTCTCCACGAAGGCGCTCGAGCCGTTATGAAAAAGGCCGGGGCAGACGTGCGCGACGGCGAAGAGCGGGTTCGCTTTGACCCTGATCTGATCAACGATTGTATTGCCACGGTTCCGTCTAAGTTCACGCTTCATGCGCGAAACGCCCAGCACAACGTCACAATGGGCGGCGACAACCTCGTCTTCAACATGATGGCAAGCGCACCGAATTGCTCGGATACTGACCGGGGCCGCCGGGCCGGCAACCAAGAGGACTACCGCAACTTCCTGCGATTGGCCCAGATGCACAACGTCCTGCATGTGACGGGCGGGTATCCCGTGGAGCCCGTGGATATTCATGCCTCGATCCGCCATCTGGATTGCATTCAGGATTACATCACGCTGACCGACAAGGCTTATTGCATCTACTCCCTTGCGGAAGAGCGTGTGGCCGATGCGATTGAGATGACGCGGATTGCTCATGGTCTGACACATGATCAGATGCGTGATCGGGCCTGCATGTTCTCGATCATCAACACGAACTCTCCTTTGCAGCTCGATATTCCGATGATGCAGGGCGTGATGGCTTTGTCCGAGATGGGTCAACCTGTCGTCATCACGCCCTTCACGCTGGCAGGCGCTATGGCGCCGATCACGATTGCGGGGGCTGTAACGCTGCAGAATGCCGAGGCGCTGGCAGGTGTTGCCTTGTCTCAGATGGTGCGACCGGGCGCACCGGTTATGTACGGCGGCTTTACGTCTAATGTGGATATGAAGACCGGCTCGCCCGCGTTTGGCACGCCTGAATACATGAAGGCGCAGCATATCGGTGGGCAGCTGGCGCGACGCTATGGCATTCCTTATCGATCGTCCAATGTGTGCGCGGCCAATACGGTGGATGCGCAAGCGGCATATGAGGCGGTCTTCTCGCTTTGGGGCGCCATCAATGGCGGTGCCAATATGCTCATGCACGGGGCTGGATGGCTCGAAGGGGGCCTATGCTGCTCATATGAAAAGGTCATACTTGATATCGACCTGCTGCAGATGGTTTCCGAGTTCCTTCAGCCAGTTTCGACCAGCCCGGACGATTTGGCATTGGAAGCCATAAATGAGGTCGGTCCAGCGGGTCATTTCTTTGGCACCGACCACACGCAGGCGCGGTATCGCGATGCTTTCTATTCCCCGATCCTGAGCGACTGGCGCAATTACGAGACCTGGGAAGAAGCCGGGTCGCCGATCGCAATCGAAAAAGCCAATGCCGAATGGAAAACCCGTTTGGGAGCCTATGAGGCTCCGGCGCTTGATCCCGCTATCCGAGAGGAACTCGATGCCTTTGTTACCAAGCGCAAGGCGGAAGGTGGCGCGGCCACCGATTTCTGATCTGCCTTTGTTGCCTGCCAAAACCTAAGGAAGTCCAAGACATGCCGACGATGCAAAAAGACGAGACGACAGGCGCAAAGAATCTGCCATCACACGCCAAAGTCGTTGTCATTGGCGGTGGCATCGTTGGGTGTTCGATACTGTTCCATCTGGCCAAGTTCGGCTGGAAAGACGCGGTGCTGCTTGAACGTGACGAGCTGACATCCGGTTCCTCCTGGCACGCGGCTGGAGGCATCCACACCATCAGTTCAGACCCGAATATCTCGCGTCTGCAATCCTATACGATCAATCTGTACAAAGAGATCGAAGAACTGTCGGGGCAGTCTGTGGGGCTGCACCAGACTGGCGGATTTTATGCCGCCTCCACCAAGGAATGGTATGACTACCTGAAGGGTGAGCGCTCAAAGGCGCGCTACATGGGGCTGGATCAGGAATTCATTTCGCCCAAGGAATTGGCCGAGCGTCATCCTTTGATCGATCCGGACCACTATCACGCGGTCCTGTGGGACGCTCAGGATGGCCATCTAGACCCGTCGGGCACGACCTATGCTTTTTCCAAGGCAGCCAAGGCGCATGGCGCTCAATGTTTCACTCATTGCGGTGCGACCGCAATGACGCAGCGCCCCGACGGCAGCTGGGACATCGTCACCCCCAAGGGCACGATCAATGCAGAGCACGTGGTGAATTGTGGTGGTCTGTGGGCGCGCGAGGTGGGCCATATGGCTGGCATTCACCTGCCCGTTCAGCCGATGGAGCACCATTACCTGATCACCGAGCGCATGGACGAAGTTGTGAACTTCGGACAGCAGTTGCCGCACGGCATCGATTTTGAGGCCAACGTGTACTGCCGCCAGGAAGGTCAGGGCATGTTGCTTGGCACCTATGAGGCTAAGGCGACCCCGTGGAAGGTCGGCGGCACGCCTTGGGATTTTGGCCATGAACTTCTGCCGCCGGATCTCGATCGAGTGGCGGACCGTCTGGAAACCGCGTTCGAACGTCTTCCGGCAATGGCCGATGCAGGTATCAAGGATGTAATCAACGGTCCGTTCACCTTTGGTCCCGATGGGAATCCGCTGATCGGTCCCGTTCCGGGCATGACAAACTACTGGGTGGCGGTTGGCGTCATGGCGGGCTTCTGCCAGGGCGGCGGCGTGGGTCTAACCCTTGCGGAATGGATGATTGACGGGGAGCCATCCATTGATGTCTGGGCGATGGATGTCGCGCGTTTTGGTGAGTTCGCGACACCTGACTGGGGCACGATCAAATCGTCGGAAAATTACGAACGCCGGTTCGTGATGACCTTCCCGAATGAAACCCTGCCTAAAGGCCGAAAGCAAAAGACGACCGCGCTTTACGATCGCATGATCGCCAAAGGTGCTGTGATGGATCAGGGTTTCGGCCTCGAACACGTGCTCTGGTTTGCCGACGGCCCCGACGACGCGCATGAAATTCCAACCTTTGAGCGCAATCGGTCGCATGACTATGTCGCGCGGGAAATCAGGGCCGTGCGTGATGCAGTTGGTGGTATCGAAATCGCCAACTTCGCCAAGCACGAATTCAAGGGCGCGGATACGCGCGATTACCTGAACCACATCCTTGCTGGATACGTGCCCAAGCCTGGCCGCTTGACGCTGACACCGATGCTGACGCCCAAGGGCAAGCTTTACGGCGATCTGACAGTGGCTTGCCTCGCCGAGGATCATTTTGTGCTGTTCGGGTCGGGGGCCATGCAAGAAGCGCACCGCCGTTGGTTCGAAAAAGATCTGCCGGCAAGCATTGCCTACGCCAATGTTTCGGACGAATGGCACGGCATTGCGCTGTCCGGCCCAAAATCGCGGGAGCTGCTGGCCCGGATCACACGCGATAGTGTGTCCGCCAAAGCCTTCAAATTCCGCGACGTGCGGCAGACGTTCGTCGGTGGTGTGCCGGTCATTATCAACCGGATCAGTTTCTCCGGCGAGTTAGGCTATGAGATCTACTGCAAACCGCAATACTTGATGCGCCTTGCCGACGCCATCGAAGAGGCCGGTGCTGATCTGGGCTTTCGCTGGTATGGCGCGCGTGCGCTGCTGTCGATGCGGCTCGAAAAGGGTTGGGGTGTCTGGACTATGGAATACCGTCCCGACTTCAACGCGGTCGAATCTGGGATGGATGTCTTCATCAACTGGAAGAAGGATTTCGTCGGCAAGGAAGCCACGTTGAAGGCGCGCGATGACGGCGTTTCGCAGAAGTTGGTGACAATGACCATCGACACTGACGGGATCGACGTCGCCCACGACGAGGCGATCCTGAAAGACGGCACGCCGGTCGGCTACGTCAGTTCGGGCGGCTATGCGCACCATGTCGGCCAGTCGATGGCGATGGGCTATGTTGCCGCCGAATTCGCGGCCCCCGGAACAACGCTCCAAGTGGAAATTCTGGGCAACTTCTACGACGCACAGGTTCTTGCGGGGCCAATCTACGACGCCAACGGCGCGAACATGCGGTCTTGATGGGAGGCGAACCATGGGGCGACCAGAAAAAGACATCGAAGCAGCGGTCAGCGAACTGGCTGCGGTGAACCGTTTCGTATTTCTGTTGATGCCGGGATTTTCGGCGTTGGAGCTCGGATCCGGGATCGACTCGTTGGCTGCGGCGAACGAAACGCTGGGCAAGACCTTCTTTCAATGGAAAACCGTCAGCGAAACGGGCGACAGCATCGTCTCTTCTTCGGGCTTGGAAGTGGCCGTAGATAGCCCTCTGCCGGATATCCAGCGTGGTGATTGCATCGTCGTTTGCTGTGCCTTCAATTCACAAAACTACCGCAAATCCGGAAAGGCTGTGGCTTGGCTGCGACGCGCCGCGCGACAAGGCGTCCGGCTTTGTGCTGTGGGAGGCGGCGCTCTCCTTCTCGCCCGCATCGGCATAGCCACCGAAGGACGCATCAGCACACACTGGCGCATGAAACCCGTCTTTGAGGAAGGTTACCTAGAACTCGAACCGTCCTGCACGATTTTTGAAGAGACCTCGAACATCGTTTCCTGTGGCGGAGGTGCAGCCACCTTGGATCTTTTTTCTGCGTTGATCCGCCAAAAGGCAGGGCTGGAAACCTCGGAGCAGGTTGCTGATCATCTGCTTTGTGGGGCTCTGCGTGACGGGAATTGTCGCCAGAGCAATTCAAGCCCGCTCCGCCTGAAACACAGAAACGAGAAGTTATTCAAAGCGACAACCTATATGCAAGAGTGCATTGAGGAGCCTGTTTCACCCTCGGTCATCGCCAGTCAGGTTGGAATATCGACACGGCAACTGGAACGATTGTTCAGTCGCTATCTCGGAGTTAGCCCCAAGACCTACATGATGACGCTCAGGCTCGAAAAGGCGCGGGCTTTGCTGCAACAGACCCAAATGCGCGTCATTGACGTTGGCACGGCGTGCGGGTTCTCAACGCAAAGTCTTTTTTCCAAGAGATATAAGAGGCACTTCGGAATTTCGCCTTGCAATGAAAAGGCGCTGCTCGCGCACTGAGATGGTACAACTGCAGAAAACAACGAACGATATGAACCTGAATGGCGCCTGCTGCCAAAAAAACCTCCGTTCTATTTGAATTCTGGGTTCTGAGAGGAAGCAAGACATGAACACTCATTACAGGGACCGCCGCAAGATTGACCCAAGCCAAGGCACTCACCTGGGTGACGGCACCGAAAACGACGGCAACCGAGTTGAGATTGGGCCAACGGCGCTTGCCCATACCGAATGGCGCGAGGCTGGGCTGCCGTTGCCCGACCTGGCCGAGATGCGTAAGGCCCGACACCAGCGCCTAACTGATGCTATCGTGGCGCGCGGTTACGGCGGGCTTTTGATGTTCGACCCGCTGAACATTCGCTACGCCACCGACACGACCAACATGCAGCTCTGGAACACCCATAACCCGTTCCGCGCCTGCCTGCTTTGTGCGGATGGCTATATGGTGCTTTGGGATTACAAGAACGCGCCGTTCCTCGCTGAGTACAATCCGCTCGTCCGCGAAAGCCGTTCCGGCGCTGACATGTTCTATTTCGCCCGCGGCGACCGGATCGGCCCGGCGGCCGATGCCTTCGCCGCCGAAGTGGCGGACCTGCTGGCAACCCATGCGCCGGGGCATACGCAAATCGGCATCGACAAAATCCAGCCCGCAGGGCTCGACGCGATCCGCCGCGCGGGCCTCGACTATCGTGATGGCGAGGAAGTGACCGAGCGCACGCGGGGCATCAAGACAGAGCACGAGCTGCGCGCCATGCGCTGCGCCATTCATTCCTGTGAGCGCGCCATGGCCGTCATGGAGGACTTTGCGCGCACCGAAATCCCCAAGGGCGGCGTGACCGAGGACGATGTCTGGGCCGTGCTCCATGCCGAAAACATCAAGCGGGGCGGCGAGTGGATCGAAACACGGCTGCTGACATCCGGCCCGCGCACCAACCCATGGTTTCAGGAATGCGGGCCACGAGTCATCTCAGAGAATGAAATTCTCGCCTTCGACACCGATCTGATCGGGCCGTATGGCATCTGTGCGGACCTCAGCCGCACTTGGTGGATCGGTGACGACTTGGCTCCGGCCCATATGCGCGAAAGCTATGCAGAGGCGGTAGAGCACATCCGTTATAACACCGCACTCCTGCGGCCGGGTCTTCATATGGAAGACCTGACGTGGTCACTGCATGTCCTTCAGGACAAGTATGATGCGCTCAAATACTCTTCTCCGATGCACGGTGTTGGCATGTGCGACGAGTGGCCTCTAATCGCCTATCCAGACCGACTGGTGGACGGTGCCTTTGACGCCGTTCTCGAACCTGGCCTGACACTGTGCGTCGAGGCGCTGGTGGGCGAAGTTGGCGGTGATCATATGGTCAAGCTAGAAGATCAGGGCGTCGTCACAGATGATAGCTTCGAAACGATGTCGGTCTATCCGTGGGACGAACGTCTGTTTCCCTGTAGCTAAGCTGACGCCCCCAGAGCGTAGGAATTCGAAACATGCGGTACATATCGACACGCGGACAGGCGGCGGCGCTTTCCTTCAAAGAGGCGCTGCTGGTGGGGCTGGCCAGTGATGGCGGGCTCTACGTGCCCGCGGCGTGGCCGAAACTGAGCTTTGATGAGATCAGATCGCTTCGGGGCAAGCCCTACGCAGAGGTGGCTTTTTCGGTGATGTCGCCCTTTGTGGGCGAAGAGATCGACGATGTCGACTTGCGGCGGTTGATTGAAGAGGCCTACGCGACTTTCCATCATCCCGCCGTGACGCCTCTGGTGCAGATGGGACCAAACGACTGGCTTCTAGAGCTGTTTCACGGGCCGACCCTGGCATTCAAAGACGTCGCCATGCAGATCCTTGCGCGTCTCATGGATCATGTGCTGACCGAACGCGGAGAGCGGCTTACCATTGTTGGGGCGACGTCCGGCGACACAGGTGGGGCGGCACTTGAAGCGTTCAAAACCTGCCACGGCATAGACACGTTTTTCATGTTCCCCAATGGCAAGGTATCGGATTTCCAGCGACGCCAGATGACAACCATCGGCGCTGAAAATTGCCATGCAATAGCGATCGATGGCAGCTTCGATGACTGCCAGTCGATGGTGAAGGACATGTTCGGCCATCAGTCCTTTGCCAGCACGGTCCGGTTGTCGGCAGTCAACTCGATCAACTGGGGTCGCGTGATGGCACAGGTGGTGTATTACTTTACCGCTGCGACCGCGCTCGGCGCGCCGGAACAATCCGTCAGCTTTACTGTACCGACTGGGAATTTCGGCGACATATATGCCGGTTTTGTCGCCAAGCAGATGGGCCTGCCGATCAGTCGGTTGGTCATCGCCACGAACGAAAACGACATTCTTGCGCGCACTCTGACGACGGGCGATCACCGGCTTGGGTCCGTTAAACCCACGATCACCCCTTCGATGGATATCCAGATTTCATCGAATTTCGAGCGTTTGCTGTTCGAGGCCGCAGGGCGGGATCCGGCGGCGGTGCGCGATCTGATGGCGGCACTCAAGGACAGCCGCAGGTATAGCCTGCCAGAAAAAATGCTGCGGTTTATCCGCGACAGTTTTGACGCCGGTGCGGTCTCTGAGGTTGAAACGCAGGAAGAGGTTGCGCGGATTTGGAAGTATGCTGGGTATCTGGCCGATCCGCACACCGCAGTTGCCGTCAAGGTCGCGTGTGATCATGCAGTTCCGGACGTGCCGATGGTTACGCTTTCAACCGCGCATCCCGCAAAGTTCCGCGACGCGGTCCGCAATGCGACGGGAGAAGAAGCACATCCGCCGGCTTGGGGCGATGTTCCCTCAGGACGCACCGAGACCGTTGAACATCTTGCGGGTGACAGGGCCCGCGTCGAAGAATTCATTCTGAATCACGCGCGCCTGACGCGTGGTTCAGTTAAAAGTCTCACCTCCGAAGGAGTGACGTCATGACAACCAAATTTCTGGCCCATCTGAACGCGGAGCTGACTGGCCTTAAGGACGCCGGTCTCTACAAATCCGAAAGGATCATCGCGTCTCGGCAGGCTGGTACCGTTGCGCTTGAGAGCGGTCGGGAAGTAATCAATCTTTGCGCCAACAACTACCTTGGTCTGTCCGACAACGCCGAATTGATCACGGCCGGTCAGGACGCGCTGGAACGCTATGGCTACGGGATGTCCTCAGTCCGGTTCATCTGCGGCACGCAAGAGGAACACACCGAGCTCGAAAGGCGCATCTCTGGATTTTTGGGATTTGAGGACACGATCCTGTATTCGAGCTGTTTCGATGCCAACGCCGGGCTTTTCGAAACGCTTCTGGGGCCCGAGGATGCGATCATCTCGGATGCGCTCAACCATGCGTCGATCATTGATGGCGTGCGCCTGGGCAAGGCCAAACGATACCGCTATGCCAATTCCGACATGGACGATCTGGAGGTGCAGCTTCAGGCCGCCACGGAAGTCGGCGCGCGCTTTAAGCTGATCGCCACGGATGGCGTCTTTTCCATGGATGGTTACATCGCTCGGTTGTCCGAGATCTGCGATCTGGCAGACCGCTATGATGCGATGGTCATGGTCGATGACAGTCACGCCGTGGGCTTTGTGGGGGCGACAGGCCGCGGCTCGATTGAACATTGCAAGGTGATGGGACGCGTCGATATCGTCACGGGCACGCTGGGCAAGGCGCTTGGCGGCGCATCGGGCGGCTATACTTGCGCGAAACGTGATGTGGTGGACTGGTTGCGGCAACGCTCGCGACCCTATCTGTTTTCCAATACGTTGGCTCCGGTGATTGCCTCCACGACACTCAAGGTGATCGATATGCTGGAAGCCTCAACAGAGCGACGTGACCGACTGATGGACAATGCATCGCATTTCCGAGCACGCATGGGCGCCGCCGGGTTTGACCTGTTGCCCGGTGACCACCCGATCATTCCGGTGATGTTGCGAGATCCCAAGCTTGCGCAGGAAATGGCGGCCCGGCTGGACAAAAAGGGTGTTTTCGTGGCGCCTTTCTCGTTCCCTGTTGTGCCGCGTGGGCAGGACCGCATCCGCACTCAGATGTCCGCCGCCCACAGCCGCGAAGAACTTGACAGAGCCATTGATGCGTTCATCGAGGTCGGCCGGGACATGGAGCTGATCCAATGACAAACCAAATGATTGCGCTTGCCAAGTCAAAACCGGAACCGGGTCTTTGGAAGATTGATGCCCCCATCCCTGAAATTGGCCCGGATGATGTTCTGGTAAAGATTAATAAGACGGGCATTTGCGGAACCGACATTCACATTTGGGATTGGGATGCTTGGGCCAGCGCGACAGTGCCCGTCCCAATAATAACTGGCCATGAATTTGCTGGCGAAATTGTAGATATGGGGCGCAATGTCAGTGGCCTGAAGCTAGGCCAGCGGTGTTCTGGCGAAGGGCACTTGATTGGTACCGAAAGCCGGCAATCACGGTCTGGGAAATTTCATTTGGATCCGGGCACGCGCGGCATCGGGGTCAACGTCCAAGGGGCGTTTGCGCAATACCTCAGATTGCCAGCTTTCAACGTAGTGCCCCTGCCGGATGATATCCCTGACGAGATCGGTGCGATACTTGACCCGCTAGGGAACGCTGTTCACACCGCGCTCAGCTTCCCCTTGCTGGGGGAGGACGTCTTGATCACGGGCGCGGGTCCGATCGGGGTTATGGCCGCTGCAGTCGCCCGTCACGCGGGCTCGCGCAATGTGGTGTTGACGGATGTGAACACCTACCGATTGGACCTTGCTGCGAAGGTCGTGCCCAACCTGCGTTGCGTCAGTGTTGCCAAGGAAGACTTGCACGATGTGGTGCATGAGCTTGGCCTCAAGGAGGGCTTCGATATCGGCCTGGAAATGTCCGGAAACCAAGCCGCGCTGGATCAAATGGTCGAAGCCGTCGTCATGGGCGGTAAGATTGCCTTGCTTGGAATCCCGCCCGGGAAATCCCCGGTGGATTGGAGCCGGATTGTCTTCAAGGCCATCACGATAAAAGGCGTGTACGGGCGTGAGATGTTCGAGACCTGGTACAAGATGATCGCCATGCTTCAAAATGGTCTGGATGTCAGTCGTGTGATTACGCACCGCTTTGATATTGCAGATTTTCGCAAAGGTTTTGAACAGATGAAGTCAGGAAGATCCGGCAAAGTGGTGTTGAATTGGACCTGAGCCGAACGGCAGGCAGATCATGGGAGGTGCACCATGTCATCGGTCGGGATGATCCGGCCATGCCCCCGCGCGCTGCGGTGCGCGGGACATTGCATGGAATACACGACGGATATGGCACGTTCGGTGAACCCACAGGCGCCGAGGTATTTGTGCTTGGCGCAACACACGCCGAATACGGGGAACTTGTCGGTGGTGCGCCGAAGCTCCGCCGCGAATGGACCCTTTATGACGAAACAGCCATATGGAAGCAGATCCTGCTGCACACGGGTTAAGGTCGGACTACGTTCTTGCCACTCAAACACTGCTTGGGTGGCTATCTTTCTCGCGCCGGCAGCGAATGTCCGCAATGCAGGCCGCGTCTGCAGAATTCAAGCGAGCCGGTGGACGGCGGCTTTGGGCCGATAGCTGTCATTAGAAACAAAGATCCGAACGGCAGCGGCGTCCGCAAGTAGCCCATCAAGCAACTGGCGCTGTAGACGCCACCAGCCCCGCTACCCCCGCAACTCCGCAATAATCTGCGTCATCTGATCCAGCGGCACGTAGCCACGCAGCAGTTGATCGTCGAAGACAAACGTCGGGGTGCCGGTGATCTGAAGGTTCTGGGCCAGCGCGCGGTTGGTGTTGATGACATCGCTGATCTCAGGATCCGTCATCGCGGCGAAAACCGTATCGGAGTCGATGGCCAGTGAGTCCGCCAACCGAATAAGGCTGCTTTCGGAAATGTCGCTCCGCTGCGCCATCAAAGCGTCATGCGCCAGTTTGTAGGCCTCATCCCCGGCGACTTTCCGAACGGCCAGTGCAAAGCGGGAGGCGAGGATCGATTGCTCGCCGAGGATCGGCAGCTCTTTGATCACGTAACGAATATTGCCGTCGTTTTCCAAAAGCGCCTGCACCTCTGGAAAAGCGCGTTTGCAGAAACCGCAGCGGTAATCCATGAACTCGACAATCGTGATGTCCCCGTCCGGATTGCCGCCGACAAAGGACGTTGGATCGTTGAACAAAGCGTCTTGGTTGGCGCGGGCCATCTTAATGTCGGCGTCGATGCGTGCCTGTTGCTCGCGTGCTTCGAGGATGCCGACGGCTTCCATAATCACTTCGGGATTGTCCAACAGATAGGCGCGAACCTCGGCGCGGAAGGCTTCGCGCTGTGCATCCGTCATCTCTTGAGCGGCCAAGGGTGTTGCTAAGGCAATCAGGGCAGCAAGCAAAAAGCGCATGTTCGGATTCCTTCACTGATCTCGTAGGCACCTCAGATCACAACCGTGCAACATTGCCAAGGTGCATTGACGCCATACGATAAAGGCGGGCATTTATAGGCAAAACTATAAGAGGCAGTGGATGCGCAACTCAACCCGTGGTGACGTTGATCCCTTTATTGTGATGGATGTGATGGAGGCCGCGCGCCAGGCCGAGGCGGCGGGGCGCAGCATTATCCATATGGAGGTCGGGCAACCGGGGACGGGGGCGCCGAAGGCGGCGACGGATGCTTTGGCTGCGGCTTTGGATGATCCATTGGGGTATACGGTCGGTCTTGGCTTGCCGGAGCTGCGCCAGCGGATCGCGAAACTCTATGACGATTGGTATGGCGTTGAACTTGATCCGCAAAGGGTGGTCGTCACCGCTGGCGCGTCGGGTGCGTTTTTGCTCGCGTTCTCGGCGCTTTTCAACAATGCAGAGCGGGTTGGCTTGGGGCTGCCGTGCTACCCCTCCTACCGACAGATTTTGAGGGCCGTAGGCTTGACGCCGGTTGAGATGCCGACGACAGAAAAGGCGAGGTATCAGCCGGTGCCGTCGGATGTCGCGGCGCATCAGCTTGATGGGTTGATCGTCGCATCACCGGCGAATCCGACGGGCACAATGTTGGATTTGGCAGAGATCAGGGCGCTCTCCGAGGCGTGCCAAGAGGCAGGTGCTGCGTTTGTCTCGGACGAGATTTATCACGGCATTGATTACGACAAAAAACCGGTGACGGCCTTGCAGGCAACGGATGAGGTTTACGTCGTCAATTCGTTCTCCAAATATTTCTCCATGACCGGATGGCGAGTGGGCTGGATGGTTGTGCCAGAGGATCACGTCCGGCGGGTGGAGCGGTTGGCGCAGAACATGTTCATCTGCGCGCCACACGCGTCGCAGCGGTTGGCCTTGGCGGCGATGGATTGTGATGGTGAGTTGCAGGGCAATCTTGAGGTCTATGCTGAGAACCGGCGGCTGATGTTGGAAGGGCTCCCTAAGGCCGGTTTCACCAAATTCGCGCCGCCCGATGGGGCGTTTTATGTCTATGCGGATGTGTCGGATTATACCGATGATGCACTGTCTTTTGCGTCTGAGATATTGGATCAGGCGGGCGTTGCTGTGACGCCGGGCCTCGATTTCGATCCCGACGAAGGGCGGCATTGGTTGCGGTTTTCCTATGCGCGGTCGACGGCGGATATTGTCGGAGGTTTGCAAAGGCTTGAGCGGTTCATGGCGGAGCGGCAGGCGTGATCAGAGCGGTCCTTTTCTGGCTGTTGATGTCTAGCGCGGCAGTGGCGCAGAGCTTTACCGGTTTGGCCCGCGTGGACCCTGTTGAAAGCCGTGTTGTTGATACTTCTGACGGCATTGGTCTGAGTTTGTCCCTGTCTCAGATCGTGCCCTATCGTGTGTTTACGTTGGAAGCTCCCGAACGGCTTGTTCTGGATTTTCGCGAAGTGAATTGGGGGGACTTAGACACCCTAGATTTCGATCAGGCAGAGCGCGTGACAAACGTCAATTTCGGGCAACTACGCCCCGGCTGGTCTCGGATGGTTTTAGAACTCTCGGAACCGATGTTTTTAAACCTTGCAAGCGCCACGGTTGAAGACACGGACGCGACTGCGGTTGTTGAGATTAGCCTCCAAAGGACCGATGCGGAGACCTTCGCAGCCTTATCCGGCGCTCCAGTGGACCCACAATGGGGCGACCTCTTTGCTGCGCCAACTTTGCAAGCGCCCAACCATGATGACGACACGCTGGTCGTGGTCGTCGACCCCGGCCACGGTGGAATTGACCCGGGTGCAGAGCATGGCGGTGTAACCGAAGCAGATTTGATGCTTACTTTAGGGATCGAGGTCGCCGAAGCGTTGAACCGGCTCGACGGAGTAGAGGCCATTCTGACACGTGTGTCCGATGTCTTCGTCCCTTTGAATACTCGGATGACCATCGCGCGTCAGAACAATGCGGATTTACTAATCTCTCTCCATGCGGATGCCTTGGAAGAAGGACAAGCGCGCGGCGGTTCGGTGTATACATTGTCTGACGAAGCTGCGTCCGTCGCCGCAAGACGCATGGCGGAACGGCATCAGCGCGGCGACTTGATCGCGGGGTTGGACCTGACGGAGCAGGATGACCGAGTGGCATCAGTTTTGATGGATTTGGCGCGGGCCAAGACGGGGCCAGAAGGCGTTCGATTTGCTGAGGCGCTTGTTGCGAACCTGATGGAAAACGATGTGCGTCTTCATCGAAACTCCCTCCGACAGGGGCCACTGGCGGTTTTGAATGCAGCGGATTTCGCCTCAGTTCTGTTCGAAGTGGGCTATCTCTCAAACGATCGGGATCGCTCAATATTGCTCAACGAAGACACCCGAAAACCGATTGTAGACGCATTGGCGCAGGCGGTTTCAGATTGGTCGGCGATGAGAGGGCTGCGCTAAACAAAGCGAAATGCGCAAAAAATGCTAAAACCCGCAGCGTAAATTGGCCGATTGTGATCATTTGCGCCTTTGACCGACGCAAAGCCACCCCATATAAGATGACAACGTTTGGTCGAGGTTCAGGCACCCCTTGTTACGGTTCATTCTATCCTTATTTGGCACAATTTTCTCGATGCTGACTTTGGGCATCGCGATGATTGCGCTTGTGGTTGGGGCTGTTTTCTACATGTATGGTCGCGATCTGCCGTCGTATGAGGTCTTGTCGCAATATACGCCAAAGACGATCAGCCGGATTTACAACCAAGAAGGCCAGATCATCGATGAATATGCGGTTGAACGCCGCTTGTTCACTCCTGCCGAAGAAATACCGGATCTTGTAAAACAGGCCTTTATTTCAGCGGAAGACAAAAACTTCTACACACACGCTGGTTTTGACCCACGTGGCATAGCGGCTGCTGCTTATGAAGCAGTGGCGACAAGAGGCGATACGGTCCGCGGTGCGTCCACGATCACACAGCAGGTGATGAAGAACTTCCTACTCGATGGTGGTCGAACCGCGGAACGAAAGATCAAGGAGATCATCCTTGCTGCGCGCATCGATGGCGCGATGAGCAAAGAGCAAATTCTTGAACTCTACCTCAACGAAATTGACCTCGGCGTGCGCAGCTTTGGTGTGACCGCTGCCGCTCTATCGTACTTTAACAAGCCTCTGGACGAATTGACCCCAGCAGAGGCCGCTTTCCTCGCGGTTCATCCGAAAGCGCCTTACAGCTACCATCCTGTAAACAATCGCGAAGCGGCGCTAGATCGCCGCAACAACCTCGTCCTCCGCGAGATGTTTGAGAACGGCTATCTTACTGAGGAAGAATACGAAACCGCTCTGGCCGACCCGCTTCGGACAGTTCAGAACGGTGATTTTCCAAGCTTCCAAAGCGAACGTCCTGATCGCGATTACTTTAGCTCTGAAGTCCGTCGCCAGTTAACCCGCCAGTTTGGCGAAGATGACGTAGATTTCTCCGCTTCCGGCTATTCGATCCGAGCGACGGTAGATCCAGATCTTCAACAGCAAGCTGCTCTTTCCTTGCAAACAGCGCTTGAGCGTTATGACCGTGGCATCGGTGCTTGGCGTGGCACAGGCGAAAACATTGCTGCTGAGGCGTTGGCGACAGAGGAAAGCTGGCGTGAGGCATTGGCCAATACCGACGTCGCCCGCGACATCGAACTCGGGGGACGCTGGTATCCAGCAGTCGTTCTAGGCGTCGAGGATCAGCAACTTCGGTTGGGTATCGAAGATATCGCCAGTGATGATGTGCGCGGCAATGTCGTGCCGCGATCTGACACATCTTGGTTTAGCGGCAACCTTTTTGACAACTTCGAAGTTGGCGACGTGATCCATGTTAGCAAGCTGGACGAAGGCTGGACCTTACGCCAAGTGCCCGAAGTGCAAGGCGGCTTTATGGCGATGGACGTGAACACAGGCCGCGTCCTGGCGATGCAGGGTGGCTTTAGCTTCCAGCATTCATCCTTTAACCGCGCAACTCAGGCCCGCCGTCAGCCCGGATCGTCATTTAAGCCGTTTGTCTACGCGGCAGCTTTGGACAGTGGCTATTCGCCCGCAACCATCGTTGTCGATGCGCCGATCGAGATCAACACACCGCAAGGCGTTTGGCGCCCACAGAACGCCTCGAACCAGTTTTACGGCCCTACACCGTTGCGCACTGGGATTGAGCAATCTCGAAACCTGATGACGGTTCGGCTTGCTCAAGAAGTCGGCATGGATGTGATCGCGAGTTATGCTGAGCAGTTTGGCGTCTATGACCGCATGAACCAAGTTCTGGCGACGTCACTCGGGTCAGACGAAACAACGCTTTACCAGATGGTCGCCTCCTACGCGATGTTTGCCAACGGCGGTGAGCGGGTTGAGCCAACCTTGGTGGACCGCGTGCAAGACCGCTATGGCAATACCATCTTCCGCCATGATCAGCGCACGTGCTGGGATTGCGATGCGCCGCTGGCCGAGGGGCAGGCGCCGCGGATCACATCGAACCGAGAGCGGGTGATGAACGAAGTTACCGCGTTCCAGCTGACATCGATGATGCAAGGCGTAGTTCAGCGGGGCACAGCAAGCGGTGCAATCAACCTTCCTGTGCCGATTGCGGGTAAGACAGGTACGACGAATGACGCGAAAGACGTTTGGTTCGTTGGTTTCTCGTCCAACATCGTAGCGGGTTGTTATATCGGCTTTGATACGCCTCGTTCGTTGGGACGGGGTGCGTCTGGCGGCGGCATCTGCGGCCCTGTTTTCCAGAGCTTCATGTCCGAGGCGATCGAGACCTATGGCGGCGGCGCGTTCCGCGCGCCTGAAGGCTGCCAGTTCATCAGCATCGACCGCTTCACTGGCGCACGTCTTCCAGATGGAACGCAGGGCGAGAATGTTGTGGCCGAATGCTTCCGGCCAGGCGAAGAGCCGATCTTTGGCATCATGTTCGACGGCGGCTTCGCAATGGGGGCGGACCTTCCGCTCTTTGATGAGGTCGCAAGACAAGCGCGTCAGGTGACGACATCGACCGGTGAAACTGCCACGGTGGGTCCGAAAGCGTCGTTCGGATCGCTCTCGTCTGGCGGCTTGTACTAACCACATCTTGCCGATCTGTAGGGCGGGGGGTATCACAGCCCTCAAGCCAATTCGCATAAAAGAAAGTCACCCCAAATGCGCGCTGAAATCGAAAACTCAGTCGAAGCTATTCAAAAGTCGCTCGACCTTTTGGCGCAGCGGATGGATTACGAAACCGCGCCGCATCGGTTGGAGGAATTCAACGCGCGGGTGGAAGACCCGAACCTCTGGGACAATCCTGAGGGCGCACAAAAGCTCATGCGCGAACGGCAGCTGCTTGTCGATGCGATGGAAGGCTATGAAAAGATCAAGACCGAGTTGCAGGACAACGTCGACCTGATCGAATTGGGAGAGATGGAAGACGACGTCGAAGTTGTGTCGGAGGCCGAAGAGGCGATCAAAGCGCTGGAGAGCAAGGCCGCTGATAAAGAGCTTGAGGCGCTTTTGGATGGTGAGGCTGACGGCAATGATACCTTCCTCGAAATCAACTCTGGCGCGGGTGGCACGGAAAGCTGCGACTGGGCGTCGATGCTAGCGCGGATGTATATCCGTTGGGCCGAGAAGAAGGGCTATAAGGTTGAATTGCAGTCTGAAACGGCTGGCGAAGAGGCGGGCATCAAATCCGCTGCCTATAAGATCAGCGGGCACAACGCCTACGGTTGGTTGAAATCCGAAAGCGGCGTCCATCGCTTGGTGCGGATTTCGCCTTTTGACAGTGCTGCCAAGCGGCACACGTCGTTCAGCTCGATTTGGGTGTATCCGGTGGTGGATGACAACATCGAGATTGAAGTGAACCCGGCAGATATTCGCATTGACACGTATCGGTCTTCAGGCGCGGGTGGTCAGCATGTGAACACCACGGATTCAGCTGTTCGGATCACGCACGAACCTACAGGAATCGTGGTGACAAGTTCCGAAAAATCGCAACACCAGAACCGAGACATTGCGATGAAAGCGTTGAAATCACGGCTCTATCAAATGGAGCTGGATAAGCGGAACGCGGCGATCAACGAAGCGCATGAAAACAAAGGCGATGCTGGTTGGGGCAACCAAATCCGATCCTATGTTTTGCAGCCCTATCAGATGGTGAAAGACCTGCGCACGAACCATGAGACGTCCGATACCAAAGGCGTTCTGGATGGTGACCTTGACGCCTTCATGGCTGCGACTTTGGCAATGGATGTATCCGGCAAAAGCCGCGCGGATGCACAGGCCGAAGACTGATCTTGGACTGAGATACCGCTTCGCGTAGGGTCCGCTTATGGACCAAATTTTGAAGAACGATGCCACCGAGCTTCGACGTATGTTTGCATCTGGCGGGCTTAACGCCGAACAGCTTATGTTGGCGACTTTAGACCGGATCGCGACGGTCAATGGCAAGGCCAACGCCATCGTCTCGCTTCGGCCAGAGGATGCGCTGTTGGACGAAGCACGCGCCTGCGATCAGACACCAAAAGATCGCCCGCTCGCAGGGCTACCCATCGCGGTCAAAGATCTGGAAAATGTGGCCGGCTTACCGACGTCGATGGGCTCACCTCTGTTTGCGGGGCAGGTCGCACAGGCAAGCGACATCATGGTTCAGCGGATGCAGGACGCCGGCGCGATTGTCATCGGCAAGACCAATACGCCTGAATTTGGGTTGGGCAGCCATACCTACAACCCGGTGCATGGCGCCACGCAGAACGCAATCTTGCCAGGTATGTCGGCGGGTGGGTCGTCGGGCGGCGCAGCGGTGGCCTTGGCTTTGAACATGGTCTCCATCGCGGATGGGTCTGACATGATGGGCAGTCTGCGAAACCCAGCCGGTTGGAACGGCGTTTATGGGATGCGGCCGACGTGGGGCTTGGTGCCCTCAGAGCCTGTTGGCGACACGTTTCTTCATCAACTGTCTATCAATGGTCCGATGGCCCGAACGCCGCGAGATCTGGCGTTGCTCTTGAGCGTCCAATCTGGTGCTGACCCGCGGCAACCGCATGGTTTGCCAAGGTTTGAACTGGAACAAAACCTAGAGGTGGACATCAAAGGCGCGCGCATCGGCTGGCTGGCTGATTGGGGCGGCGCCTATCCGATGGAAGAGGATGTCATAAACCACTGCGAAGCGGAGCTAACGCGCTTTGGCGATGCTGGCGCGATCATCGAACCCGTTGCGCCACCGATGAGCGCCGCAGAGATTTGGGAGGCGTGGACAACCCTCCGCTCTTGGTCCGTCGCGTCGGGGCTTGAGACTCTCTATGACCAAGAGAAAACGCGCGCGCATCTCAAGCCCGCAGCGATTTGGGAGATTGAACGGGGCCTAAAACTCTCTGCGATGGAAGTGCAGCGCGCCAGCGTGATCCGGTCAAACTGGTTCAAAGCGGCACATGAACTTTTCCAAACCTATGACGCTTTGGTACTACCGTCTGCGCAGTGTTGGCCTTTCCCGATCGACTGGGATTGGCCGAAAGAAATCGCCGGCCAATCCATGGATACCTATCATCGCTGGATGGAGGTGGTGATCCCCGTCAGCCTGATCGGATTGCCAAGTGTCGCGGTTCCATCGCGGCCTGAGCCACGGCCAATGGGCTTGCAACTCTTCGGTCCGCGTGGATCGGATTTGAAACTCCTGCGGCTGGCGCAAATCTGGCATCAGGCGCTTTAGGGAAGGACCATCGGCCAGTTGCAGGCGAGGCAAATGTCGCAAACTGTCTTGATCGTCTTGTGCAATCCGACAAGTATCTTCCTCAACGATTGTGTTTGAAGGAGCTAGATCATGGACGTTTCTGTGAGTGCGGACGGCGGCATTCTCACATTGGCCACGCAGCAAAACACCACTCGCTTCCATGCGATTTGGCTGAGAGATAATTCTCCCGACCCTGATACGAAATCATCCGGGAATGGGCAGCGACTGATTGCATTGCGCGACATACCTAAGGATACACGAATTTCCAATGTGCAAGCCGACGGTGGAAGTCTCGACATAACTTTCGCGCCAGAAGAAAAGAAGGCGTCGTTCGATCTGGGCTGGTTGGTTGAAAACGCGTATGATGTCGGATCGAACCAAGAAAAAGGCTGGCTGTCTGACGAGGTCACAAAGTGGGATTCGACTCTCCAATCTAGCGTGCCATCTGCGAAATTATCAGACCTCGCGCAGCGAGGTGATATCTATTCCGATTGGATCGAAAAGATTGCCAGATATGGTTTCGGCAAAGTCGAGGGCGGGCCGGTCTCCGAAGGAGCGCTATTCGATGTCGTAGACCTTTTTGGTTTTGTGCGCGAAACCAACTACGGCAAGCTTTTTGAAGTACGCACGGAAGTGAACCCGACCAATCTAGCCTTTACCGGTCTTGGTTTGCAGGCGCACACGGACAATCCCTACCGCGATCCTGTTCCCACAATCCAAGTTCTCTATTGCCTGGAAAGCTCGGCGGCGGGCGGTGAAAATATGGTGGTGGACGGGTTTGCCTGTGCTCTTCGCTTGAAAGAGGAATCGCCAGAGTATTTTGATGTGCTCTCCGAGTACTGTGCCCGGTTCGAATACGCTGGCGAAGATGGGGTTTGTCTGACATCTAAGAGGCCATTGATTGAGCTTGCGCCGGATGGAGAGCTCATTGGCGTTAGGTTTAACAACCGATCTCTTTCGGCCGTGACTGATGTACCCTTTGAGAAGATGGACCTCTGGTATGAAGCCTATCGTCGGTTGGGCGAGATTATCGATGATCCGGCGATGGAAGTTGTGTTCCGACTAGAGCCTGGCGAGGCGTTTATCGTGGACAACACCCGCGTTTTACATGCGCGGAAAGCCTATTCGGGAACCGGAAAACGGTGGCTTCAAGGGTGTTACGCCGACAAAGATGGGCTTTTGTCGACGAGAAACGCCTTGCGTCGGAAGGCCGGAAAGGGCGCAAAATGACCGACAAACCCACTGATTTGACAGCGGAAAATATCGTCGAGTTTCTAGCGTCCATTTTCGAAAGGCGGGGAGCGGAAGAGTATTTAGGCGAGCCCGTGACAATCGGCGAACACATGCTTCAAGGGGCAACGATCGCAGAACAAAACGGTCAATCTGATGAGATCATCGTCGGTGCGCTCCTCCACGACATTGGGCATTTCACCTCGGAATTTGGGACATTCACGATGGAGGACGAGGAAGATCGCCACCACGAGGATGCCGGTGCAGAAGTGCTAGAACGGTTTTTCCCGAAAGTCGTCACGGATTGCTGCAAATATCATGTGGCAGCAAAGCGCTATCTATGCGCGACAAACCCCACTTATTTTGAAAGGCTTTCCGAGGCGTCTGTCCATTCGCTCAACCTACAAGGCGGTCCGATGTCAGAGCAGGAAGTGAAAGAGTTCGTGAAAAACCCCAACCTCAAAGAGATCATTGCCGTTCGGTATCTAGATGAGGCTGGAAAAATTGCGGGAATGGAGACACCAGACTTTCGGCACTTCATCCCTAGGGTCGAAAGGTTGGTCGACATACACCTAAGAGGCTTGTCCGCCTAAAAGGCATTCCGACTTACAAAAAAGCGGACCTATTGGTCCGCTTTTCGTTTGCTCGCAAAGTTCAGCTAATCCGTAGCTTTCGCCTTCGAACTGCCGCCAGAAGACAAAGGATCGTCTTGGCGTTGTACGGACCCTTCAAAGTGGGCGCCGCTTTCGATGGCGATGGTCTTGTGAATGATGTCACCCTCAACACGCGCTGTAGAAGTTAGGCGAACCTTCAGGCCACGCACGCGGCCTACGATACGGCCGTTGACCACGACGTCATCGGCAACGACTTCGCCTTTGACAGTCGCGCCTTCGCCGACAGTCAGCAGATGTGCACGGATGTCGCCTTCGACCTGACCTTCGATCTGGATGTCACCAGAGGTTTTCAGGTTCCCCGTGATCAGCAAATCAGACGACAGCTGCGATGCTGGCGGCTTTGCCTTTGGCGCAGATGGCGCAGGGGTTGATGGGGCAGGTGCCGCTGGCTTGCTTTCAGCTTTCGCAGGCGTGTCTGCGCTTGGGCCAGGCTCGTTGATTTTGGATTTAGAAAACATTCTGTCCAGCTCTTATGTATGTCATGGGATTGACGGCTTCGCCGCCAACGCGCACTTCGTAGTGCAGATGTGGTCCAGTGGACCGTCCAGAATTGCCCATATCACCTATTCGCTCACCACGCGAGACTCTTTCACCGACATTCACACGAATTCTATTGAGATGGGCGTATCGTGTTTCAATGCCAAAGTCGTGTTGGATTTTAATTAGTCTGCCATAGCCCGAGGACCAGCTTGCATGGGTGACCACCCCGTCTGCTGTTGCATAGATTGGAGTGCCCACAGGTGCTGCAAAATCCGTTCCTGCGTGCATGCGACCCCATCGCGGGCCAAAGCCGGAGGTATAGCGGAAGTTCGATTTCACTGGGATGTCAAACGGCGCGCGTTCTGCCGCGATCCGATACATGTTGATGCGATCCATGCGGTCCAGAATGCTGTTGGCCCGCGCGGCATCTGGGTCGATGGTCCCGCCACTGGTGGAGAATTGCAGCGGCGCCAAAGGTCCGCCTTGACCGGAATATCCACGGCGAACTGCCGACAGTAGGCTGTCGGGGTTTAATCCTGCACTCCGGAACATCTGATCCAAAGGTTCAACGGAGACCAACATCGCCTCTTCCAACTGACGGAAGATTTCGTCGTTTTTGTCTTCCATCAACCGCAACTCAAGTTCCAACTCGGCGGCATGGTTGATGGCGTATTCGGCATCGGAGGCGATCATATCGCGTTCTGCCGCGGTTTCGGCAAGAGCTGTTGCAAGAAGGTCAACGGTTCCATCACCCTCTTGCGATGAGGCAACAGCCGCCGCGCCGCCATTCTCTGTTATCTCAGCAAGCTCGCTGCGCGCAACCTCACGCTCTTGCATGGTGTCGCGCAACGTTCCCTGAACAGCGTCCAAAGCAGTCTCCAACTCCCTACGCCGTTCTTCGGTGCGGAGGAGCTCGGTCTGCATCATCGAGATTTGCGAAAGGGCGGAACTAAACCGCTGCTGGGCGGCGATGGCTTCCTCTGCGCGCGCGTCGCGCTCATCAGACAAAGCATTCAAGCGCTGTTCATAAATCAACTGATCGCGCTGCGCCTGAGCGCGGAAGTTGCCTGAACCGATACTGTCCATCAGCAAGATCGCGGTGGCCACAATTGTCCAGGCGACAACTGCCGCTCCACCAGCCCATGCCACAAGCTGGGTTTCCGGTTTCAATCGAATGAACCGCGTTTCGGTGTCAGATCTCAGAAAGAGTCTCTTTTCTGGAAAGTGCTTTTCCAATTTCGCGTGAATGCGATGTGCAATCCGTGATTTCACGTTGTCGTTCCTAGTCCCATCCCCCGCATTTCGGCCCCCACCAAAATGCACCCGAGTTTGTTAACGAATTGAACCCAATGCTGCAACGATTTTGACCAAAAACATGTTGAATACGAACGTCTTGGCGAGTCTTTGCCGATGACGTAGGGGCCGCTTCACGCCCTTGCTTCGTATTCTTCGGTGAGAGGCCAATAGAAATCGGGCGGCAGTCCGGCTTCTGCGCGTTTTTCTTCGTTGAACGGCGGTTTCAGTGTGCTGTGGAAATACTTGCGGACCAACCCATGGAAAACCTCTGTCGGATCAAGGTTGTCCCGTCCGCAGAGAAAATTAAACCACTTTGACCCGTAAGCGACGTGATGCACCTCTTCGGCATAAATCACTTCCATAGCATCTATCGCCTGCTGGTTCTTGGCTTGTTTAAAGAGCTTGATCATCCCAGGGGTCACATCAAGCCCGCGCGCCTCCAACACCATTGGCACGACGGCAAGGCGGGCCATGATATCGCCTGTGGTATCTTCTGCCGCACGCCACATACCTGCGTGGGCAGGGAGCGCGCCATAGTGGCTTCCAAGCGCTTCAAGACAGTCGCACATCAGATTGAAATGTTTACTTTCTTCATCAGCGGCTTTGACCCAATCGTCAAAGAACCCAATCGGCATCTCGATATCTGGAAACCGCGCGATGATGTCCCAATGCAAATCAACCGCATTCAATTCGATATGGGCCACCGCATGAAGCAAAGCCAATCGACCCGCTTCTGATCCCGGTTTGCGTTTCGGAACATCGCGCGGGTCCAGAAGCTCTGGTTCACTCGGACGGGCCGGAAAATCCGGCGGGGTCGCGCGGCCGAGTTCCGGCAGTTCACCCGCCTTCCGCGCTGCCTGCCACTCTGCCGCATACTGTCGAGAAAGGGCTGTCTTGGTGCGACCATCTGCCGTCGTCAGCACATCGACCGCCATTTCCCGAAGTGGTTTCATCTTTGATCCTTAGAGCGCTTTGACTGCGTCAAGCACCGCGTCTGAATGGCCCGGTACTTTCACTTTGCGCCAGATTTGAGCGATTTTGCCCTCGGTATCAATCAGGTACGTTGCGCGCTCGATCCCCATATAGGTCTTGCCATACATCGATTTTTCTACCCAAACGCCATAGTCTTCGCACATGCTTCCCTCTTCGTCCGACAAAAGCGGGATTCTAAGGTCATGCTTGGCGATAAATTTTTCATGTTTGGCGACTTTGTCTTTGGAAATGCCATAGATCACCGTGTTGAGCGCGGCAAATTCATCCTTTTGGCCGGTAAAGGCGATGGCCTCTTTGGTGCAGCCAGGTGTGTCGTCTTTGGGGTAGAAATAAAGCACCACGTTTTGACCCTTAAGGTCTGAAAGCGAGACCTCATCACCGCCATCACGAGGGAGAGAAAAACTGGGCGCTTGATCACCGATGTTCAAATCAGCCATTTTATGCCTTCCTTTTGAATTTTCGACTGCATTTGCAATGAGTTTTAGGGCACAAAGGCCAAAGTTAAAGGGGCCTTATGACCGAAACCGAACAAGCAGATGAACCAAAGACCAAAGCGAGGTCAAAGCGAAAGGTCGCTTGGCATGCTCTACGGTCTGTGGGCTTGTTGCTGATCCTGCCAGTTTTGTTTGTATTGGTGGCAGCAGTGATGCTGTTTGACCGCGACATCACAGCGCCAAGTTGGGTCAAGGCGGAGGTGTCCCAGCGGGCGGAAAGCGCGCTTGCTGGTGGCTCGATCGAGTTTGGCGCGATCAACGTGAATGTCGGTCGCGATTTGCATCCGCGTTTGCGGTTGGAGGACACAACCCTCCGCGATGCCAATGGTGAAGTTTTGGTCAATGTGGATGAGATATCCGGCCTTATTTCCCCCCGTGGTTTGGTGCTCGAGCGCGCAGCCCTTTTGCAAGAGGCGGTTTTCAGTGGGATTGAACTAACGCTCAATCGGACAGCTGAGGGCGAGGTCGCCTTGTCTTTTGACAACAGCTCTGGTCCTGCACAGACAGCCCCCGATCTCATTTCACTTCTCACGCAGGTCGAACAGGTTTTCGAACAACCCGCACTCGTCGCGTTAGAGCAGATCGAACTCGCTGACCTTTCCATCGTCTACCGTGACGATCGCTCAGATCAAACGTGGCAGGTGGAGAGTGGAGGGGCTTCGCTCGATCTGCGAGGAGATCAGTTGCTGGCGGTGGCCGAGTTACCGTTCGTGCAGGCGTCTGGTGAAATGGGGTTGGCCGCGCTGGACCTACGACAGATGCGGTCATCTGGTCAGGCTGATCTTGCTGTCTCAATAGAGAACATCAGAGCCAAAGATCTGGCCGCGCAAAGTTCTGCGGTGAGTTTTCTCGCAAATGTTGACGCACCACTTACCGCGTCTTTGCAAATGTCCATCGAAGAGGGCGGGGTCTTCACGCCTATTCGCGTTGCCCTCAATTTGTACGAAGGGGTTGTGAAAACTGGGCCGAATACACCCGGATTGGAGTTTGAGACTGCGCAGGCACTCCTAAGTTTTGACCCCGCCACCCGCATCGCGACATTCGACGCCGTGTTGATGTCATCTGATTGGGGCGGTCTGAACGCTCTAGGGCAATCGATCCTGATTGGTACTGATCAAGGCCTGCCTACAGAAATCATCAGCCAATTTACGGTGCGAGATGTCACCCTGTCTCCGCCAGGCATTTTTGCGGAGCCCATATCCATCGACGGTGCAAGCATCGATCTTCGAGCCTCGCTCGATCCGTTTGTTTTAGATATAGGGCAGTTCGTCGTTCATGATGCGCATCAGCCATTGCAAGCGGCTGGGCGCGTTTTGGTGGACGACCAAGGTGTTACAGCGGATCTGGATTTCGAAGTTCCGCGTATCGAACATACCGACCTGCGTGCATGGTGGCCAGAAGGCCGAAAGGTCGGGACGCGCGAGTGGTTGACGGAAAATGTCACGACCGGAGTTTTGGTCGATATGGTAGGCGGTGTGCGTATCCGCCCCGAGTTGCCTGCGATGTACAGTGTTGGCTTTCAGTATGAAGACGCGACAGTCAAATACCTGAAAGATTTGCCGCCAATTGAGAACGGATCGGGCTACGCCAGTTTCCTCGACAATGCGTTTTTTCTGAGCGTAGACGAAGGCTACATCGAAGCTCCGCAAGGGGGGCAAATTGATCTCGAAGGCTCTGATCTTGAAATTAGAGATTTGCGCATCAAAGGCGGGCCGATTGATCTGAATATCCGCGGTGCGAGTTCCATCACAGCAGCGCTTTCGACGCTGGATTTGTCGCCTTTCGAATTCATGCAAAAGGCAAACTTGCCTGTCACACTTGCCGACGGTTTGGTGCAGTTTGAGGGCCTTGTGACGTTTCCGTTGAAGAAAAAACTGACAAAGCCGGAAGTTGCGTTTTCCTTTGACGCAAATCTGCGCCGTATCTCAAGCGAAAGCCTGATCCCGAACCGAAGCCTTACCGCTCCCGACTTGCGTTTGGCCGTCACTGCGGATCGTCTTGAGCTTGAAGGCGACTTGAGTGTCGACGGTGTGCCACTGGCCGCAAACTATACCCAAACTTTTGGTCCTGATGGTGCACGTTTAGTGACGGGTCAGGTTGAGTTGTCTCAACGCTTCCTCGATGGCTTTAACATCTCATTGCCGCCCGGCACACTAAGGGGCGAAGGTAGAAGCGCGTTCGAAATAGCTCTGCCAAAGGACGCCCCACCAGAGTTCGGAATGACGACAGACCTTGCGGGCGTCGGGGTGTCCATTCCGGCCCTGAATTGGTCGATGAGCGAGCGTGCAACGGGCCTTCTTTCCATCAGCGGGTCGCTGGCAAACCCTGTTCAATTGGATCGCTTGGAAATTGATGGGCCAGGGTTGGATTTGGTGGGATCGGTCGATCTTTCACCAACGGGTGGCTTCGAACGCGCGCAATTTTCGCAACTTCGGGTCGGCAATTGGCTCAATGCGCCAGTCACTTTGCGTGGGCGCGGTGCGGGGCAGCCAGCGGCTGTTCAGATCAACGGCGGTGCGCTCGATTTGCGGCAGGCGAGCTTCGGTGCTGGGCAATCTCGCTCCGGTCCGCTGGATTTGAATTTTGACCGGTTGCAGGTCACGGAAGGCATCGCGCTGACCGACTTCAGAGGGGCGTTTGACGAAGGTGTCGGTCTAAGCGGTCAGTTTACAGCAGACATCAACGGTCAGACCGCTATCCGAGGGACACTTGTGCCGCAAAACGGGCGTACGGCCATGCGTTTACAAACTGATGATGCGGGCAGGGCGGCAGCTGCGGCGGGTTTGCTTCGGAACGGTGTGGGCGGCGTTCTCGATCTGACACTGATCCCTGCGGAACAAGATGGCGTGTTTGACGGTGTCCTGAAGATCGAACGCCTGCGCGTCCGGGACGCCCCTGCAATGGCAGCTTTGCTCGATGCCATCAGCGTGGTGGGGCTGTTGCAGCAACTCGACGGTCAAGGCCTGGCGTTTGAGGAGGTCGACGCCCGCTTCCGGCTAACCCCAACCCAACTCATTGTCACCGAAGCCAGCGCTGTTGGTCCGGGGCTTGGCATTTCCATCGATGGCATCTACACGCTCGCCAGCAAATCGATGGATTTTCAGGGGGTCATTTCACCTGTCTACCTGTTGAACGGTATTGGATCACTTTTGACGCGGAAGGGCGAAGGATTGATCGGCTTCAATTTCAATCTCACCGGGCAAACGGACAACCCGAATGTCTTGGTCAACCCGCTCTCTGCGCTGACACCGGGTATGTTCCGTGAATTGTTCCGCAGACCCCCGCCGCAGGTGTCTCAATGAAGCTGTCAGATTTTGATTTCGATCTGCCAGAGCATCTGATCGCCACACGACCCGCAAACCCAAAGACATCAGCCAAACTACTTGTCGCTGGGCCGGATCGGATCGAGGACCTGATCGTCGCTGATCTAACGAAGGTGTTGCGCGCTGGAGATCGGTTGGTGCTCAACGACACCAAAGTCATTCCGGCGCGCCTTTCGGGCACCCGCACCAGAACGGGCGAAGCAGGCACAACGCAGGCCGGCATAGAGGTGACGCTGCTCGAACCGCAAGCCAGTGGCACATGGTCGGCCTTGGTCAAGCCGTTGAAAAAAGTGCGCGACGGCGAGATCATCACGTTCTCTGATGCGCTTTCAGCAAAACTTGTCAGCCGTGCAGACGGGCAAGCGAATCTTGAGTTCAACTTGACCGGCGACGATTTTGACGCCGCATTGGCGGACGTAGGTGCCATGCCGTTGCCGCCCTACATCGCTGCGAAACGCGTGGCGGATGAGCAGGATAAAACCGATTATCAAACCGAGTGGGCGAAGCATTCTGGCGCGGTGGCGGCTCCTACTGCGTCGCTGCATTTTGACCAACCCTTACTGGACGCGCTCGCGGAAATCGGTGTCGAGTTCACCTTTGTCACACTGCACGTCGGCGCAGGCACGTTCCTTCCGGTTAAAGTGGACGACATCAAAGATCATAAGATGCACGCCGAATTGGGTTATGTCTCAGATACCGCTGCTGCGGAGATCAACGCGACCAAGCAGGCGGGCGGTCGGGTCATCCCCGTTGGGACAACAGCGCTTCGATTGATTGAAAGCGCCGCTGAAAACGGTGCACTGCACGCTTGGGAAGGGCCAACGGATATCTTCATCACACCGGGGTTCGAGTTTCAGATTGCGGACGCCTTAATGACCAACTTCCACCTGCCGAAATCGACTTTAATGATGCTGGTTTCTGCCTTGTTGGGAGCAGGTCGGATCAAAGACATCTATGCCCATGCCATTTCTCAAAACTACCGATTCTTTTCCTATGGCGATGCCTCGCTTTTGATGCCAAATGGCAGCGAATTGCCGTAGGCGACATCGCGAGTCGTTTGCAGTCTAGAACACATTCAAAAAGTCCGGCTAACTACTGCTATAGACCCCTGAAAGGGACACGTGATGATTCAGGTCTTTAACGCCTCATGGGCCCTGTTTCTGGGCATGTTCATGCTGATGATCGGCAACGGTTTGCAAGGCACCTTGCTTGGGGTGAGGGGGGAACTCGAAGGGTTCTCCACCTTTGAATTATCGGTCGTCATGTCGGCGTATTTCGTCGGCTTCCTCTTCAGTTCGCGCACCACGCCTTTGCTGATCCAACGGGTTGGCCACGTGCGCGTCTTTGCGGCGCTTGGCTCCACAGTATCAGCTGTTTTGATCCTTTACCCAGTTTTGACCGAGCCATGGGCATGGACCATCGGGCGCGTGATCATCGGGTTCTGTTTTTGTGGGGTATATATCACCGCTGAAAGCTGGCTAAATGACGCCTCCAGCAACGAGACACGCGGCAAAGCGTTGTCGATCTACCTGATGGTGCAGATGGCAGGCATTGTCGCTGCGCAATATATCATCACGCAAGGCGATGTATCCGGCTTTGTCCTCTTCATCATCCCATCGGTGTTCGTGTCATTGGCGTTTGCGCCGATTCTCCTGTCGATCCGCCCTACGCCCGCGTTTGAGCAAGCCAAAAGCATGACCATGCGCGAACTGGTCTCTGCATCACCGCTTGCCTGCGTCGGCATGTTTCTTTTGGGCGGCATCTTCTCTGCTCAGTTTGGCATGGGTGCCGTTTACGGAACGCAAGCCGGATTGAGCGTTTCACAGATTTCGTTGTTTGTTTCGGTGATCTATATCGCGGCTCTCGTAGCGCAATGGCCAATTGGTTGGTTATCAGATCGTATTGACCGTCGAATTCTCATCATTCTGACAACCTTAGTCGGCGGTCTTGGAGGATTGTTGGCCTTCGTGTGGACCGGCAATTTTGGCGTGATCCTCATTTCCGCAGCCCTTGTCGGTGGCACCTCCAACCCGCTTTATGCGCTGTTGATCGCATACGCCAACGACTACCTCGAAAAGGAAGATATGGCGGCGGCCGCTGGCGGGTTGCTTTTAATCAATGGGGTGGGGGCGATCGCCGGACCACTTATTGTGGGCTGGATGATGGAAACCATCGGGGCTGAGGGGTTCTGGCTCTTCACAGCTTCACTCATGCTTGGCGTCGCAGGTTATGCGGCCTGGCGTATGATCCAGCGTCCTCGTGGAGAGCTCGACCTCGAAGCAGTCTCCTATGTGCCGGTGTCTGCGGCCACCACGCAGGTTGCGGCTGAGATCGCGCAGGAGGTCTATATTGAGACAGAGGAAGAAGAAGCGCAGGCAAATGCTTAAAATGCGTTGCCAAAATGAAATTTGCGTGCTTGGGTCAAGGTACCCGGGGGGGCACAGCCTTTGGAGTGCGGGGTTATGACACCTCAAGATGTATTGTCGTTTTGGTTAGATGAATGCCGTCCGGAAGATTGGTATCGGAGCGATGAAGAGCTCGATACCAAGATCAGCGACAGATTCCTTTCGACATGGGAACGGGCCGCAGACGGGGCATTGGGCATGTGGCTCACCTGTCCGTCAGAGACGCTCGCGTACATCATTCTGATCGATCAATTCAGCCGCAATATGTTCCGCGGGTCGCCGAAGTCCTTCGAATTGGACCCAGCCGCAAAAGCGGCGGCGAAAATGGCGATTAAGCGCGAATGGGATCTCAAGATCGACGAACCCGCGCGGCAGTTCTTTTACATGCCGCTGATGCACGCGGAAAACCTATGTGATCAGGATCGGGCCGTGCGGCTTTTCCATACCCGTATGCCGGAAACCGGCGTGCACAACATCGATCATGCACGCACCCATCGGGAGATCATTCGCCGGTTCGGCCGTTTCCCTTATCGGAATGAGGCTTTGGGTCGGAAGTCCACGCCTGCGGAACAGGATTTCTTGGACAATAGCGGTTACGGTGCCATTTTGAACGAGCTAAAAGAAGGTGCTGCAGCCTAACGATCCAGTGGGCCTTTGCCCGCAAGGATCTTGTCGCGAAACTTCTCAATCCGCGCGATCCGCGTTGCGGATTGTTTTGCACCATCCAGATTAATCACATACCCCCGCTGACGCCCAGGTGTCAGCGCATGGAATGCCTCAGCAAGCGTAGGGTCTGCATCAAGGGCCGTTGCAAGTTCTTCCGGCATGTCCAAGTCAAGTTCTGGTTTGGGCCCCTTTAGCCTCTGTTCGGCATAGCCCATCGCTTCGGTAAGATATTAACCGATGATTTCTACATGCTGCCCGACCTCAGAAACATCACGGAAGACAAAGCTATCCGCGAAAGCGGTATTGGGGCCAGATTTCTCTAAAAGGCTTTCAGGGTCTTTAAGCAACCCTGCCTCAAAAAAGCTCAAGCGAAAGTCTTTCCGAAACGCTGCAAGGATCGCAACATTTCGGCTCGAAAAAGTGTAACAGGGCGCGCCACACTTCGACGTTTCCGTTAGCCCCTGCGCCAAACAAATACTGCGCAATTCCTGCAAGCCTTCACCCCATTGCAAAGCCGAGCAATCTTTCGTGTCGAACCGATCGCAGCGTCCGCAGCCCTTCTCGAAGTAGGTTGCGACGTCTTTGACCATCTGACGAGCTTCGCTCATTGGGTAAGCCTCTCCATTTTGCTGCACCAAATTTCATTGCAATGCGCACAGAGCTTGGCACACTGTCGATTATTCGGCCAGCTTTGGCGAGCGTGATGAGCATTGCACCCCGTAAATAGCTGCCATTCCCTAGCGTCACTAGCGGCGCTAAAAAAAATAGTTTAATGCTAAACAAAATTATTTCGGTGAGGAGAGGCTGATGGCCGGAAAGACATTTGACTTGATCGTAATCGGTGCTGGACCGGGTGGATATGTGGCCGCGATCCGCGGTGCGCAGCTTGGAATGAACGTCGCGATTATCGAACGCGAACATATGGGCGGCATCTGTCTGAACTGGGGATGTATCCCGACAAAGGCTCTGCTTCGGTCCTCTGAAGTGTTCCATCTGATGCACCGCGCGAAAGAGTTTGGTCTTTCCGCAGACAAGTTGGGCTTCGATCTGGACGCGGTTGTAAAGCGCTCTCGCCAAGTCGCTGGGCAGCTGTCCGGCGGTATTGGCCATCTGATGAAAAAGAACAAAATCACCACGATTATGGGTGAGGCGACATTACCAGCCAAAGGCAAGGTGACTGTCAAAACCGACAAAGGCACCGAAGAACTGACAGCGAAGAACATCGTTCTTGCGACTGGTGCGCGCGCGCGTGAATTGCCGGGGCTAGAGGCTGACGGTGATCTGGTCTGGACCTACAAGCACGCGCTGCAGCCTGTGCGGATGCCTAAGAAACTCCTTGTGATTGGCTCCGGCGCCATCGGTATCGAATTCGCCAGCTTCTACAACACGATGGGCGCCGACACGACCGTGGTGGAAGTGATGGACCGCGTTCTGCCTGTGGAAGACGAAGAGATCAGCAAGTTCGCGAAAAAGCAGTTTGTTAAGCAAGGCATGAAGATCATGGAGAAATCCATGGTCAAGCAATTGGACCGCGCCAATGGCAAGGTCACAGCGCATATTGAAACCGGCGGTAAAGTTGAAAAGCACGAGTTTGACACTGTGATTTCCGCTGTTGGCATCGTCGGCAATGTCGAGGGTCTGGGTCTTGAGGGCTTGGGCGTCAAGATCGACCGCACCCATGTTGTAACGGATGAATATTGCCGCACGGGCGTCGATGGCCTCTACGCAATCGGTGACATCGCGGGCGCGCCTTGGTTGGCGCACAAAGCCAGCCATGAGGGCGTGATGGTTGCCGAACTGATCGCAGGCAAATATCCGCATCCGGTAAAACCCGAAAGCATCGCGGGCTGCACCTATTGTCACCCGCAAGTGGCCTCAGTCGGTTTCACCGAAGCGCAGGCCAAGGAAAAAGGCTACGACATCAAAGTCGGTCGCTTCCCCTTCATCGGCAACGGCAAGGCGATTGCTTTGGGCGAACCTGAGGGCATGATCAAGACGGTGTTTGACGCCAAAACCGGCGAACTTTTGGGCGCGCATATGGTCGGCGCAGAAGTGACAGAATTGATCCAAGGCTATGTTGTTGGACGTCAACTTGAGACAACCGAAGAAGACCTGATGCACACGGTCTTCCCGCATCCGACGCTGTCAGAGATGATGCATGAAAGTGTTCTCGATGCATACGGGCAAGTTATTCATATGTAATGAGCTTGGTTATGCGATGAATTAACAACCATCGAAGCAAAAAAATGCCCGACTGATTGTCGGGCATTTTTTGTTTCCTGTGTCGGTCGCCTCTTAGTCAGCGTACCAAAGGCCAGAGAAACTATCTGTCGAATTGTCAGGATTCGTAATCGTCCCTTCGGTCTGTCCTATCATGCTGGTCGCGCCATCACCCGCGAAAGCACCATCAAAGCTGCCGTTCAGACCGTAGTCACCGTCTGGAAGCGTAATCGTGCCCATGACTGTCCCAAATTCCAAAGACGCACCAGCGATTGGAGCATCGATCGCTAGATTCCCGGTTGGGTGCAGCGCATTACCGTCGCCATCCTCGCCCGATAGGTTAGTGACGTTGCCTGTCACGAGATCACCGAAGGGGTTGTCCCAATCCGCAGTCAAGGCCAAGTCGCCAGTGATAACGGCCAAGATTTCATCGCCATTTTCAACGCTAATGCCGAATGTACCGGCGTAATTCGCCGTTCCCATCGTCGGGATATTTGAAGCTGGCGGTGTGTTTTCGTTCCTATTTTGGAATTCTGCTATCAGATCCTGCACCTCTTGCGGGAACTCAGCAAGGTCCCCGCTGGTTGGCAGTTCGATCCCGTCGAGGACACCATCAGATACGATGAATTCTCCCTCGCCGCCGCCTCCGCCGCATGCGGTGAGTGCCAGACCTGCTATTCCCAAAAATGCTAGCTTAATCTTCATAGGTACGATGTCTACTCGTAATAAAATACTCGCGCCTGCTTGCTGACGCTACGTCAAAAGGCTGCAACGTCAGGTTGGCCGTGAGGAGTCCTTTTTGCGCATGTGCGTGTATTTGACGCGCCTGTGACCATTGCGCATCAAAACAGTTAACATTTTGAGAAACATATCTATTTCCAAACCGCTTATGTGCGGCATTTGGAAACGGTTGGTCGAACGAAATGCCCGAAAGGAGGAGGCGGAGCAACGGATTGCTCCGCCTTTTTTATCAGTTCACAGTGATCGGAACGGACGCGAGGCGCTTGTGATCCAGTCCGAAGACATATTCGATCACATAGTCTCCGGGCTCTTCCGGTAGGGTGATGTTTAACACATCATCACCCTCAACTCGGACGATGTTATTGGCAAAGCGATACACATATCCGATGTCGTCTGCATTGCTGGCCGTGACGCCTATATAGTCGCGGTTGTAGGCTGGTCCGGTCCAAGCAACTTCAATGGTTGATCCTGCCGCGCCAGTGCTGGGCGCGGTGAGCGTCGCTGTGACGGGCGTCACCTCAATCGTGGAAGACGCTAATCGCGAATTGTCCTGATCGAGGACATACTCAATGACATAGTCACCTGGCGTGGTTGGCAATTGCACGTTGAGCACATCGCCTTCACTGACCCGTTTTGTGGTGGTGGCGAAACGGTAGACATAGCCAATGTCCTCGACGTCTGCGGCGGTCACGCCGACATAGTCCCGCTCATATCCTGGACCGGTCCATGCAACTTCGATGACGGACCCCGCGGGTGCTGTGTTGGGTGCGGTGACGCTTGCCGAAAGGGCAGTAACCTCAATCGGAGCGAAGGCCAGTCGCGAGTGATCCTGATTGACCACATATTCGACGATGTACTGGCCCGGGTCTGCTGGGGCACGCACTCGCACGGTATTTCCATCGCTATCGCTAACCCGTTTGATGTCCGTTGCAAAGCGGTAGACATAGCCGATGTCTTCGGCATCTGCGGCTGTGATGCCGATGTAGTCTCGCTCATACCCAGGACCGGACCATTCCACCTCAAACGTGGATCCAGCGGGGACGCTGGCGGGTGCAGTAACGCCCGCCTGAACGTCCACCACTTCCAGAGGAACGGAAGCGAGGCGTGAATGATCCTGATTGATCACATACTCCAGCACATAGCTGCCAGGTTCGACCGGAGCGCGGACGTTCAAAACATCCCCGTCGCTTACGCGAACAATATCCGTTGCAAAGCGATAGACATAGCCGATGTCTTCGGCATCGGCGGCAGTGATCCCGATATAGTCGCGATCATACCCCGGGCCTGACCATGAAACTTCAAAGGTTGATCCTGCCTCGACACTGTCAGGCGCGGTGAGACTTGCGCTGACAGCGACCACTTCCAAAGGAACGGCGGCGAGGCGGGAATTGTCCTGACCAAAGGCATATTCGATCACATAGCTTCCCGGTTCTGTCGGCGCGGTGAGTTTTGCCACCCGCGTGTCGTCGAGGCGGGCTGTATTGGTTACAAACCGGTAGGGATAGCTGGTATCTTCGTAATCCGCAGCTGTGATCCCGATATAGTCGCGGTCATACCCTGGGCCGTCCCAACCGACCTCAATCTGAGAGCCTGCTTCAACAGTTTCGGGCGCGAAAATGCTGGCCTCAACCGGGGTAAGTATGATCGCTTGTTCGCCAATGCGTTCGTTGGTTGCGCCTAAGGAATATTCAATCACATAGTCGCCTGGCGTCGTCGGCATCAGGAGCGAGACGGGGTTGCCGGTATCGGTTCTGACGCTGTTTGAGAACCGATAGACATAGGATGTGTCGTTCACCGACGCCTCCGTCACGCCGATCACATCGCGTTCTTCATCCGGGCCATTCCAGCCAATCTCAATCGTCGATCCAACAGGCGCCGTTTCAGGTGCAGTGACGGTTGCGGTTTGGGCAGGCGTTTCAAACACCATCACCACGGTGCGCGGATTGGCTGTAGCGATGAATTGTTTGGTCTGCTCCACTTCCTGCGCCAGCCAATAGGCCGTCACCTCGTAAGAGCCTTGCTCCATCTCGAACACAAGTTCATTGCCCATTTCCTCAGCCGCTACGTTTTCCGGCAAAGGGTTCAGCGTCCACAACAGCGGAGTATCGATCAGGGGGCCGTCTTCGGTATCCAGACGCGCTTCAAACGTCACTTCACCAATGATCGGTTCCGGTTCGGGCTCCGGCTCAGGCGCGGCGGCCACTTGGGTCAGCGCTTCGGCCAACTGCCCTGCATTGTCCGCGGTGAGGAACTGACCACCCGTTTCGCCAGCGATACACTGCATCTGTGCCAAGGCTTCTGGGTCGGACCCAACATCAAAGCCAACAACATGGGCCGTAAAGTCGATGCCCGCTTCTTCCAACATGCGTGCCGCGGCGCATGGATCAGGGTTGCAGGTCTCAACCCCATCCGACACAAGGATCACTGTTGCCTTGTCTTCGGTGTAACGCAGCGCTTGCGCGGCTGCGATCACCGCGTCGGTCATAGGCGTTTTGCCAAGCGGCTTGATCCCCGATACCGCATCCTGAATGGCGCCAGCTGTTCCAGGGGCAGGGGCCACAATCGTCTCAATATCAGTGCAGTTGCCCCGCTCGCGATGGCCGTAAACCGTCAGGCCCAAGCCCTGATCGGCTGGAATTGTGCCAAGCAATTCCCCTACAACATCCTGCGCAATAGTGATCTTTGCCACACCATCAATCTGACCCCACATGGAGCCTGATCCGTCCAAAACAAGGATCGTATTGGGCTGTTCCTGCGCCATTGCAGAGGTCGCAATCATCAACGCGGCTGCGCAACTTATTGGTCGTTTCATCATCAAATCCCTTAACTCTTTGAGTTAAGGGAACCACAAGAGAATGGATCTGAATAGAATAAGTCGGCCATGGGTCAGGAATACCTGACCAGAACCGCAAAAATATCTCTCGTAAGTTCATGCTTTGTTCTATATTTGGGGTAGCTAAGACATGTCAGCGTGCTATCTGAACAGCAGATGCTCTTGGGGGGCCTGATGGCTGAACTGAAAAATATCGAAGTGCGCGGCGCGCGGGAACACAATCTCAAGAATATCGATGTCGATATTCCGCGCGATCGGCTTGTGGTGATCACTGGCCTGTCCGGCTCCGGCAAATCCTCACTGGCCTTCGACACGATCTATGCCGAAGGGCAGCGCCGCTATGTGGAATCCTTGTCGGCCTATGCGCGGCAGTTCCTCGATATGATGGAAAAGCCGGATGTGGATCACATTGCTGGCCTATCCCCCGCAATCTCAATTGAACAAAAGACCACATCAAAGAACCCGCGCTCCACAGTCGGTACGATCACCGAAATCTATGACTACCTCCGTTTGCTCTTTGCCCGCGTCGGCACGCCATATTCGCCTGCCACCGGTTTGCCGATTGAGGCGCAACAGGTACAGGATATGGTCGACCGCGTCATGACCTTGGAAGAGGGGACGCGTGGTTATATGCTGGCCCCGATTATCCGAGACCGAAAGGGCGAGTATCGCAAGGAGTTCCTGGAACTACGCAAACAGGGCTTCCAGCGGGTCAAAGTCGATGGGGAATTCTACGATCTTGATGAACCCCCAACGCTCGACAAGAAATTCCGCCATGATATCGACGTGGTCGTTGATCGCATTGTCGTTCGAGAAGGCATTGAAACGCGGCTTGCCGATAGCTTCCGCACCGCGCTCGATCTGGCAGATGGCATCTGCATTTTGGAAACCGCACCCTCTGAAGGCGATCCCGAGCGGATCACGTTCTCCGAGAATTTCGCCTGTCCCGTCTCCGGATTCACGATCCCCGAGATTGAGCCGCGCCTCTTTTCCTTCAACGCGCCGTTCGGGGCGTGCCCGTCTTGCGACGGCCTGGGGGTGGAACTGTTTTTTGACGAGCAACTGGTCGTGCCGGATGTGACCTTGAAGATCGCGGATGGCGCCTTGGCCCCATGGCGCAAAGGCAAATCGCCGTATTTCCTACAAACCATCGAAGCCATCGCCAAACACTACGGCTTTGACAAAAACTCCCGCTGGAAAGACCTCGATCCCAAGATCCAGAACGTGTTCCTGCGCGGCTCCGGCAAGGAGGAGATCAAATTCCGCTACGATGAAGGGGGCCGTGTCTATCAGGTCGAACGCGCCTTTGAGGGCGTGATACCGAATATGGAACGGCGCTACCGCGAAACCGACAGCAACTGGATCCGCGAAGAGTTCGAACAGTATCAAAACAACCGCCACTGCGGCACCTGCGGCGGCTACCGTTTGCGGCAAGAGGCTTTGGCGGTGAAGATCGGATCACACGACGCCTTGCTGCATGTCGGGCAAGTGGTCGAAATGTCGATCAAGGAAGCCTACGACTGGTGCCTCACTGTTCCCGACAATCTGACGGCCCAGAAGAATGAGATTGCAAAGGCGATCCTCAAGGAAATCCGCGAACGCCTTGGGTTCCTCAACAACGTGGGTCTCGAATACCTCACCTTGTCCCGCAATTCGGGCACGCTGTCGGGTGGTGAAAGCCAGCGTATCCGGCTCGCTTCTCAGATCGGTTCTGGCCTAACGGGGGTACTCTATGTCCTCGATGAACCCTCGATCGGCCTGCACCAGCGCGACAATGACCGCCTTTTGACCACGCTGAAAAACCTGCGCGATCAGGGGAATACGGTAATCGTCGTCGAACATGACGAAGAGGCGATCCGCGAGGCGGATTATGTTTTTGATATCGGTCCGGGGGCAGGGGTGCACGGCGGGCAGGTGGTCGCCAAAGGCACGCCGCAACAGATCATGGATCACGCAGGGTCAGTGACAGGTGAATACCTTGTTGGAACTCGCGAAATAGCTATCCCGGCAGAGCGGCGCAAAGGCAAAGGAAAGTCGGTCGAAGTCATCAAGGCCACCGGCAACAACCTCCAAAACGTCACGGCGGAGTTCCCCTTGGGCCAGTTCGTCTGCGTCACCGGTGTGTCAGGCGGTGGCAAATCCACCCTAACGATTGAGACGCTGTTCAAAACTGCCTCCATGAAACTGAACGGCGCACGGCAAACGCCCGCACCTTGCGAGACGATCAAAGGGCTGGAACACCTCGACAAAGTCATCGATATCGATCAACGCCCGATTGGCCGCACGCCACGATCAAACCCCGCGACTTATACCGGCGCTTTCACACCGATCCGCGATTGGTTTGCGGGGCTCCCTGAATCCAAAGCGCGCGGGTACAAACCCGGTCGCTTCAGCTTCAACGTCAAAGGCGGCCGGTGCGAGGCTTGTCAGGGCGACGGTGTGATCAAGATCGAAATGCACTTCTTGCCAGACGTCTACGTCGAATGCGAAACCTGCAAAGGCGCGCGGTACAACCGCGAAACGCTTGAGATCAAGTTCAAAGGCAAATCCATCGCCGATGTGCTGAACATGACCGTCGAAGACGCGCAGGAGTTTTTTAAAGCCGTGCCTTCCATCCGCGAAAAGATGGATGCGCTGATGCGCGTGGGGCTCGGTTATATCAAGGTTGGCCAACAAGCGACGACGCTTTCTGGCGGTGAAGCACAGCGAGTCAAACTGTCCAAAGAACTCGCCAAACGATCAACAGGCCGCACGCTCTATATCCTCGATGAACCGACAACAGGTTTGCACTTCGAAGATGTGCGTAAGCTCTTGGAAGTGCTTCATGAATTGGTGGATCAGGGCAATTCGGTGATCGTCATCGAACACAACCTCGATGTGGTCAAAACCGCCGATCATATCATCGACATTGGCCCGGAAGGCGGTGACGGTGGCGGCAAGATCGTCGCGACCGGCACTCCAGAAGAGGTCGCTCAAGTCGCTGAAAGCCACACGGGCCGCTACCTAAAAGACATTCTAAACCCCAAACGCGTCGCGGCAGAATAAAAAATCTTTCATCTTGGCCAGAAAACTCTCCCCGAAGGGTCGGCTGGCAAAGCTTTACTCAGCCGCCCATTTCGCTTCATTCGCCTCAATCGCAGCAATCCGCCTGTCGGTCTTGGGATGGCTCATAATCCACGCAGGAACAGACGCGCCGCGCGCACCCGTTAGATGCTCTAACTTATGAAACAACGATTTCTGCGGCTCTGTGCCAATCCCCGCCTTCACCAATAGCGCAGAGGCGTAAGCATCCGCTTCAAACTCATCCGAGCGCGACAATCGCGCGGCCAAAATACTCATCATGAAATTTGCGATGAAGGGCCCGATGAACGGAATGAAGCGGTTAAACATCATCGCGAGCGCCGTGCGCATTGCGTTTTGGCTGGAGAAATCGATCATCCGCCGGCGCGAATGGCCCAAAGCGACGTGTCCAAGCTCATGCGCGATGACCGATGCCATCTCATCCGCTGTGACCTGGCCAGATCTATATTTGTTGAAGAACCCTCGGGTGATGAAAATCCGGCCATCTGGTGCGGCCAGCCCGTTCACGGGTTCGATTTCATAGATATAGACCTTGATCCGCTCGATATCCAAAGCTTTGGCCATACGGTCCATCAAAGTGCGCAGCATCGGATCGGCCAGTTCCGTTGATTGCGCGTCCAATTCGCGCGACGTGCGCCAGACCGAAAAGCGGTACATCACAAGACCATAAAGAACGGCCAGAAGGATCGGGGTAAGTTTGATCATAGCTCTTATATGGGGGCGAATTTCAGAATGTCACCGCACGAGCAAAGATGTGTCATGCCGCGACAGCCGTTCGCATCCATCTTCGGTGACAAGAACGGAATGCCCCAGTGTCATCGCATGGCCGTTGTCGCTGTCCATCAGGATCATATGCAGAAAGAACACCTGATTTTTGCGCATCAGTAGCGGGTTGCCTTCATAGAACATCGGAAAGTCGACCCAAATCGGCGTGTAGACTGCCCCCATGCCATAGCCGCAGGCTTGCAGCCGCGCATCGGACATGCCGGCCTTGTCGAACACGTCCGCATGGGCCGCGTAAACATCGCCCATCGGTTGCCCTGGTTTGATCGCGGCCTCGCAAGAAATCAGCGCCTCTTCGACCAAACCGTGTAGGCGTTTGTGCGCATCTGACGGTGTGCCCACCAGAACCGTGCGCATCATCGCCGCGTGATAGCGGGCATAAACGCCGGACCATTCGAGCGTCAGTTGATCCGTCGCATCAAGATGACGCCGACCAGAGAAATAGCGGCAGAGCAGGGCGCGTTCGGCCGAACCGATGATAAACTCATTGCCCGCATAGTCCCCCCCACCGCGAAAGACGGCGCCTTGCATATCGGCCAAAATATCGCCCTCGAAGGCACCGGCTTTGGTGGCGGCCAAAGCCGCATCCAATGCGTCGTCAGACAGCGCCGCGGCTTTGCGGTGCATCGCGACCTCCGCGTCTGATTTATCCCGTCGCAGGGTACGGATCAGGCCCGATGCGTCTTCCAAGCCGCTGATCTCGGCCCGTATGGCCTGACCGTTTTTATCTGACAAACCTGCCGTATCACTTTCAAACCCAATCCGACCCGTCACGCCCAGATCGGACAGCAATGCTGCCAAATCCCGCGCCGGATTGGCCCCTTCATGTTCTGGCCAAATGTGGATCTGGTCATTTACCAATGTCGACGTCACCTGCGCTTGCCTGAGGTCGGGCATCCGTGTGAGCAGATGAAGCTCTCCCTCCGCGGTAAGAACAAGGCATTGGAACATTGCAAAGCCAAAGGTGTCATAGCCGCAAATCCAAAACTGGCTTTCGGGGGCAAACATCAACAAGGCATCAAGCCCACGCTCAGATAGCGCCTGCTTGGCGCGTGACTGGCGCATCTCATATTCGGGGCGATCAAAATGAAGTGTCATGGGGAGACGTTGTCTCGCAAATTTCGGCGCGTCAACGCTTTGGATAGTGATCGTGAGCTACCGCACCAATACCTTCATGCCTGTCTCAATGCCCGACAGCGTCATCGGCACCATGCGATCTGCGCCGAATACCTCTTGGATCATCCCAATCGATTGGGTGTAGCCCCAGTATTTCTCCGGCACTGGATTGATCCAAAGATGGCCCGCCCATTGATCCCGCGCACGTTCAAGCCAGACATGGCCTGCTTCTTTGTTCCAATGCTCATTGGCGCCACCGGCAAAGGCAATCTCATAAGGCGACATGCTGGCGTCGCCTACGAAAATACATTTGTAATCAGGGCCATACGTGCGCAGCACATCCCAGGTTGGCGTCTGCTGATCCCACCGGCGGCGGTTGTCCTTCCACACCCCTTCATACAGGCAATTGTGGAAATAAAAATGCTCCATATGCTTAAATTCAGCCTTGGCCGCGCTGAAAAGTTCTTCGACGATCTTCACGTGCGCATCCATCGATCCACCGATGTCCAAAAACAGCAAAACTTTCACCGCATTCCGCCGTTCAGGCCGCGTTTTGACGTCGATATACCCATGTTCGGCCGTGGATTGGATCGTACCGGGGAGGTCTAATTCTTCCTCCGCCCCGTCGCGGGCCCAGCGGCGTAGCCGTTTCAACGCAACCTTGATATTGCGTGTCCCCAGCTCCACATCGCCATCAAGATTACGAAACTCTCGTTTGTCCCAGACCTTTACCGCGCGCTGATGGCGGCTTTCCTTTTGCCCGATCCGAACGCCTTCCGGATTGTAGCCATAAGCGCCAAATGGGGAGGTGCCACCTGTGCCAATCCATTTATTGCCCCCCTGATGGCGCCCTTCCTGTTCCTTCAAACGTTCTTTCAGCGTCTCCATCAGCTTATCGAACCCGCCTAAGGCTTCGATCTCGGCTTTTTCCTCTTCTGACAAATGCTTCTCTGTCATCTTACGCAGCCATTCTTCGGGAATGTCGACGGCGTTCAGCACATGTGCAGCGCTGATCTCTTCCAACCCTGAAAACGTGGCCGCAAAGGCTTGATCAAAACGATCGATATGGCGTTCGTCTTTGACCATGATCGCGCGGGCGAGGAAGTAGAACGCCTCAATATCGTACGTCGCCAGACCGGCTTTCATCGCCTCAAGGAATGACAAAAACTCTCGCAAACTGACGGGCACTTTCGCGCGGCGCAGATTGTCGAAGAACGGCAGGAACATTAGGTTAGGCTGCGCTCAATAAAGACCAAAGCGAACAGTCCGATCAGGCCGAAGATCATTGCAAAGACTGCGCCCCATTGCAGCATGTCCAGCACTTTGCCGCCGCGCATCTTGGCGCGCACGGCCCCCACAATCGCGCCGATCAAAAGTCCAGCAAGAGGGTAGATCATTGGTGTGGTCCCTTAGAAGGGGCGCAGCGAAGCCACTTCGGCAAGCCGGGCCTGAACGTTTCTGTCCGAGCCGAACCCGTATCTTGCCCAGCCCAAACTGTCCAGTCGGACGGCATCCGCGGCGTCGTTATTGCCCCCCATATCCAAGGCTTCGGCTTTGAACATCATCAGAGTGGAGAGGAGGGCCGCGTTCTGATGCTGCTCTGCCACCGGAATGGCTGCGTTGGTCAGCGCAAGCGTGGCATCCGTATCGCCAGAAGCCAATGTGAACGCCGCCTTTTGAACAGCGATGTGGGCTGCGTGAATGTCGGTGTTGTCGCTCTGACGATAAAGCGCCTCTGCGGCATCAAAAGCGCGCAGGGCGCGCTGTGGATCATTGGCAACCTCAAGCCGGCCATAGGCATAATAGGCAAAGCCCTGACGCGGCCCGCTCCAACCTGAGTCCGTACCAATCGCAATAGCCGATTGTGCTGCGCGACGCCTGCGGTTTTGGCTTGATCCCGAACTCACCGCTGTTGCCATCGCATCAATCCATTCGCGGCTTGTCGCGGAGCGGCTTTGCGGAGAAATCGACCGACCGGCAGGGTTCAGGCGGGCCAACACGGTTGGGATAACCTCCAAAGCTTCGGCTTCGGTCATGCCATTGCGCATCTCAGGCGCGTAGTAAGCGCGCAAGATCAACATATCAAAACCGGTGAGGACGGTGTGAATGTTGTCGTCGTTAAAGATACTGTCCGGCAAGCGGTAGAGATCGTTCAGCGGACCAATCGCTTGCGCCAATTCTTCATGGAGGCAGTCGCGCACCTCTTGCGGGGCCGCATCGGAGGGGATGAAAACGGAAGCCCTTTCGCGACGCTCTAAGGTTGACCAGTCCAAAGCAGACGTGCCAGCTTTGCGGCTGAACTCTGCCCAGCTTTCGACCCGTGGAACGACAAAACAGGCAGCCCTTGGAGCAACCCCTTGCAAGGTGTTCAGCGGAATCGCTTCAACAGTGATCGAAGCATCATCCTCGTTGGTCATCAGAATGTTGATGCCCGCCTCGCGGCGCAGTCGAGTCAAAAGCGCGTGAAGATCATCGAGCATCTGATCGGAGGTCTCCCCCGTCAGCCGCACCGTGATCGGCCCCTCAAACCGTGTCATAAAGGGCAGTTCTTTCCCACTTTCCATGCGGAAACTGAGATCAAGAAAATCCCGTGCGATTTCGGCATTTGATCGCTTTGGCGGCACCAAAGGGGCAGGGGCAAAGGCACGCATCGGCGGCAGGTCTTGCACGATCGAGGCCGCCCGCGTTGGCAGTGCGCTGTCACGCTGAACCGGCGCACAGGCGACCAAAAGGGTCAACGCCAATGCCGCCAGCCGGTTGATCATGCGGGCCTCTGGTATTTGATGAAATTAGTCTTGGTCGCGATCCGGTTGTATAGTTTTTGGGCCGTGACATTGTCGTCTTGTGTCGTCCAATAGACCGAAGGGCAGCCCGCCGCGTCAGCGGCCTTATACACCGCTTCGATCAAAGCGCGCCCAACACCCAGCCCGCGCGCTTCTGGCACGGCGTAAAGGTCTTGCAAGTAAACAACGTTCTCAACCCGCCAATTGTGCCGGTGAAATAGATAATGCGTCAGCCCAACAAGCTTTCTGTCATGCTCTGCCACCAAGCAGGTGTAATCTTGCGGATCATCCCCCAAAAGGCGGGCAAAGGTGGTGTCGTAAACTACGTCTGCGACTGAAGATTCGTAAAACTCTAGGTAAGCCGTCCAAAGCGCCTGCCATGCGTCCCGATCTTCGGAACGCAGTTCACGAATGGTGACGGGCAATTTCGCCTCTGCCATCTCTGCTCTCCATCTTATTTCGTCAGTGCCGCAGCACTGCGGTCCCTCTCAATCGGGGACACCGCAATTAACTATGGATTCGTATGGTAAATCATCCGCTAACGAGACCTTGCAACGCCATGATTCCTCACCGTTGCGAGAAAGACTCAGATTTAACGCTGTCCGCGCGCCATAAAGGCCAAACGCTCAAACAAATGCACGTCTTGCTCGTTCTTCAGCAAAGCCCCGTGCAGCTTCGGCAAAGCATTCGCACCATCGCGTTTGAGGTCTTCTGCATCCAAGTCCTCCGCTAACAACAGCTTCAACCAATCCAAAACCTCAGACGTAGACGGCTTTTTCTTCAAGCCGGCGGTGTCTCGGATCTCATAGAATTGCGTCAGCGCGGTTGTCAGCAAGGCCTCTTTGATCCCGGGGTGATGGACCTCAACGATTTTCTTCATCGTCTCTGCATCGGGAAACTGGATGTAGTGAAAGAAACACCGGCGTAAAAACGCATCTGGCAGCTCTTTTTCATTGTTCGACGTGATGATCACAATCGGCCGATTATCGGCCTTAATCGTCTCACCGGTTTCATAGACATGAAACTCCATCCGGTCGAGTTCTTGCAGCAGGTCATTGGGGAATTCGATGTCCGCTTTGTCGATCTCATCAATCAGCAGAACGACCTTTTCCTCGGCCTCAAACGCCTGCCAAAGCTTACCCTTTTTAATGTAGTTTTTGACGTCATGAACCCGCTTGTCGCCCAATTGGCTGTCCCGCAACCGGCTGACAGCATCGTATTCGTACAAGCCTTGCTGCGCTTTTGTCGTCGATTTGATGTGCCATTCGATCATCGGCAGCCCCAAAGCCGCGCTGACCTGACGGGCCAATTCGGTCTTTCCCGTCCCGGGTTCGCCTTTAACGAGCAGCGGCCGCTCCAAGGTCACAGCGGCGTTTACCGCGATTTTCAGATCGTCGGTGGCTACGTAGTTGTCAGTGCCTTGGAATCGCATCATCGCCTCATCAAGAATTTGCCGCACCCTATGCGCGCTTTGACGTCGCATCAACACACTGTGTCGCCGCCTTTTTGGGGGTGACACTCCGCCCACAAAGGCGTAGAGGAGGCACAATTCTTTTGGGGAAAAGTTGCTGACGCCACGTAGCCATGTCAAAGCAGCTCAAGAAAAAGGGAAAAAGCATGAAAGCTGAAGTGTTCTTGGACGATGATTACCGTCCTGCCGAAGACGAACCGTTTATGAACGATCGCCAAATCGAATACTTCAGACGGAAGCTGATCAACTGGAAAAACGATATCCTAGACAACAGCAGTGACACCGTTGCTGGGATGAAGGATCAGACACGCAATATTCCAGATGTGGCCGACCGCGCCTCCGAAGAAACAGACCGCGCGCTTGAGCTGCGCACACGCGACCGGGAACGCAAGCTGGTGGCCAAGATTGACGCTGCTCTGCGTCGTATCGACGAAGGGGAATACGGCTATTGCTCAATTACTGGTGAGCCGATTTCCCTCAAGCGTTTGGACGCACGTCCGATTGCGACCATGAGCCTTGAAGCGCAGGAACGCCACGAACGCCGCGAGAAGGTTCATCGCGACGACTGATCTAGATGGTTTCACCGTTGGCATCGTCGGCGGTGGTATTGGCGGGTTAACCGCAGCGCTTGCTTTTGCCGATCGCGGAGCAAGCGTTTCTGTCTTAGAGCAAGCCAAAGAGTTTACCGAGGTCGGGGCTGGCATCCAAATCACGCCGAACGCCGCGCGGGTGTTTCAAGCCTTAGGTCTGCTTGAGTTTTTGCCGCGCATCGGGATCGAAGCCGAAGCCGTTGTGCCGGTTGATGGGCTGACGGGGAAGGCGATCACGGGTTTTGATCTCTCCGCCCAATCGCCGCGTTATCATTTTGTGCACCGCGCCAAGCTGCTTGAAATGTTGGTCAACGCCTGTATTGGACGCGGCGTTCAGCTTCATACCAACAGTCGTGTCGCTTCCGCGACCGACGAAGGGGTGATGTCCTTCGAAGATGTGGACGCAACCCACGCACAATTCGATCTGGTAGTCTTCGCGGATGGCATTCATTCCATCGGCCGCGCTTTGATAAACGGCCCCACTGAGCCGTTTTTCGCCGGCCAAGTCGCGTGGCGCGCGATTGTCAGCGGGAGCATGACCAATGCGGCCCAAGTGATTATGGGTCCGGGTCGGCACATCGTTCTCTATCCGCTCGGACCGAACCAGATCAATTTGGTGGCCGTTCAAGAACGCTCGAATTGGGCTAAGGAGGGATGGAACCACGCAGACGATCCTGCCAATCTACAAGACGCATTTTCGGATTTTGCACCGGATATCAGAGCTTTGCTGGAAAAAGTTGAGACCGTGAACCTTTGGGGTCTTTTCCGACATGAGGTCGCGCAAAGCTGGGTTAAAGGTCGAATGACTATGCTCGGCGACGCCGCCCATCCGACTTTGCCGTTCCTCGCCCAGGGCGCGAACCTTGCAATTGAAGACGCCTATGTTCTGGCCCGATCTGTTGAACGAGATGGGCGTGTACAGGGTTTAGGCACCTACCAGAACATGCGTCGTCCTAGGGTAATCCGCGCGATTGACGCTGCGAATGCGAATGCAAAGAACTACCACCTCTCTGGGTCACAACGCTGGGCGTCGCATATGGCTTTGAGGGGTCTCGGCGTTGTGGCTCCCAACGCGTTCTTGAGGCGGCTCAGTTGGCTCTATGATTTCGACGTAACCGTGTAGAGCGACATAGAGTTTTTTCTAAAACTCTTCCCATTTTTTTTGCAATAAACTTCCCTCCCCAGGGAGTTTATTGGCCAAGATGAAAGAGCAACTGGGCATGAAAAAAGCCACCCGGAGGTGGCTTTTGAAGTCTTAGCGGTTTTCGATGTCCACGTAATCGCGGCTTGTTTCGCCCATATAGAGCTGGCGTGGGCGACCGATCTTCAACGCTGGATCGGACAGCTGTTCTTTCCACTGTGAAATCCAGCCCACCGTCCGTGACAGCGCAAAGATCGGCGTGAACATAGATGTTGGGAAACCCATCGCTTCGAGGATGATCCCGGAATAGAAATCCACATTCGGGAACAGTTTCTTTTCTGCGAAATACGGATCGGCCAAGGCGGCTTTCTCCAGCTCCTTCGCCACTTGCAACGTTGGATTGTTCTCTACGCCCAGAAGATCAAGCACCTCATCCGCGCTTTCCTTCATCACGGTCGCCCGTGGGTCGAAGTTTTTGTAAACGCGGTGGCCAAAGCCCATCAGGCGGAACGGGTCTTCCTTGTCCTTCGCACGGGCGATGAATTCAGGAATCCGGTCGACGGTGCCAATTTCACGCAGCATTTCCAAACACGCTTGGTTCGCGCCCCCATGGGCAGGGCCCCAAAGGCACGCGATACCGGCTGCGATACACGCAAATGGATTCGCGCCGGATGAAGAGGCCAGACGCACTGTCGAGGTAGACGCGTTCTGTTCGTGATCGGCGTGCAGCGTAAAGATACGATCCATCGCGCGGGCGAGGATCGGATCAACTTCGTAGTCTTCGGCTGGGACGGAGAAACACATGCGCAGGAAGTTTGACGCATAGTCCAGATCATTGCGCGGGTACACGAACGGCTGACCGATGTGGTATTTGTAGGCCATCGCCGCGATTGTCGGCATCTTTGCGATCAGCCGGATGGACGCCACTTCACGCTGCCATGGATCGGATGGGTCGGTTGAATCGTGATAGAACGCAGACATTGCACCAACGACGCCAACCATAATCGCCATTGGATGCGCATCGCGGCGGAAGCCACGGAAAAAGTTCATCATTTGCTCGTGAAGCATAGTGTGGTTGGTCACACGGCTTTCGAAATCTTCTAACTGAGCAGCCGACGGCAGCTCACCATAAAGCAGCAGATAGCACACTTCGAGATAATGAGATTTGGCAGCCAGCTGATCAATCGGGTAGCCACGGTGCAACAACTCACCTTTACCGCCATCAATAAAGGTAATTGTGGAGTCAGTGGACGCCATAGACGTAAAGCCCGGGTCATATGTGAACACACCGGCTTGAGCATAAAGCTTACGGATGTCCAAAACATCCGGTCCAGCGGTCGGAGAGTAGATCGGCAGCTCATAGTCCTGCCCATCAATGGTCAGCGTTGCGGTTTTTGTGGCGTCAGACATATCACTCTACCTCCTAGCGCGGCGCGCGCGGGTGCACGGGCCGGTGTTTGCATTTTCTAGCCTTTGGTGGACTTAACGAGGAACCGTTACAGTCGCGTGTCAGGCGGATGCTTCTTCCAGACGCGCGATGGTTTCGTCGCGCCCGATGACAAGCATCATGTCAAAGACCGAAGGGGAGACCGAGCGCCCAGCCAGTGCCGCCCGAAGCGGGCCTGCCAGCTTACCCAGTTTGGTGTCATGTGCCTCTGCGAGTGCGGCGACAAGACCCTCCAGCGTGTCTCGGTCCCAGCTAGCATTTTGCAACTGCGGCGTCAATTCGCTCAGTATACCACGGGATACCGTATCGAGCATTTTGTCAGATCTCTCATCCCGCTCCAACGGGCGTTCCGCAAGGACAAAGTGAGCTTTTTCAAGAAGTTGCGGAAAGGTTTTGGCGCGATCTTTCAAACAATACATCGCGGTCAACAGGCCGTGAGATTGTGTGTCAGTCAATGGATCGGCGCCCGTGACGGCCAAAAACGCTTTGATTTCATGCAGCAGTGCAGCATCGTCACTGGCAGCAATGTGCTGACCGCAGATATTCTCCAGTTTTTTGAAATCAAATCGGGCTGGTGATTTGCCAATTCCATCAAGGTCGAACCATTCCTTTGCCTGCGCGTTAGAAAAGAACTCATCGTCCCCATGGCTCCAGCCTAGGCGGGCCAAATAGTTGCGCATCCCCGCTGCGGGATAACCCATCTTTTGATACTCCGCGGCGCCCGTCGCACCATGCCGTTTTGAGAGCTTCTTACCATCAGGGCCAAAGATCAGCGGGATATGAGCCAGAACGGGCTTGTCCCATCCCATCGCCTCGTAAATCAGGTTTTGACGGAAAGCATTCGCTAAGTGATCGTCGCCTCGAATGATGTGCGTGACGCCCATGTCATGGTCGTCAACCACGACAGCCAGCATATAAACGGGCGTGCCATCAGACCGCAGTAGGATCATGTCGTCCAACTGATCATTTTGCCATGTCACATCGCCCTGAACCTCATCATGCAGAGTCGTAGACCCCTCGCGCGGAGCTTTGATCCGGACCACATAAGGCGCATCAGGGTGATCCTCTTCAGCCACATCGCGCCATGGCGAGCGGAACAAGGTCGAAGTCTTCTCAGCGCGTGCCTTTTCTCGGAACGCCTCAATTTCATCCTGCGTCGAGAAGCACTTGTAAGCTTTGCCATTGGCGAGCAGCTCATGGGCCACCTCAGCATGACGTTCGGCATTCGCAAACTGGCTAGAAGGCTCTCCATCCCAATCCAAGCCCAACCAAGTCAGACCATCCAAAATCGCTTGCGTGTTTTCATCTGACGACCGCGCGCGATCCGTATCTTCGATCCGCAACAAGAATTTCCCGCCGCGTCCTCGGGCGTAAAGCCAGTTGAACAATGCGGTCCTTGCGCCACCGATGTGCAGCGATCCAGTCGGTGAGGGGGCGAAGCGTGTTACGACGGTCATGGGCAGTTTAACCTTTGGTTTACCAAAATCAGGCAGGTTTCTCTTCGCTGGGGGATACGAAAGACGGGAGGTAAGAACAAGTGCAGCCCTTCCGATTGATCTCCAACGGGCTGCTTGCGCAAAGAGGGCACTTTGTTGGCTGGGTTCCAGTATTCCTTGGAATAGGGATCGGGCTCTATCTCGGCCTGAAGTCGGAACCTGCCTTTGAGGTATGGATCGGTGTCGGAGCGATTGTGCTCCTCCTAATTCTTCTATCGCGCGTCATCGGGTACGCGTGGGCACCGCTCCTTATCGCTCTCGCTCTCGTAGGCGCAGGGGCCGGATTGGCCAAGGTGAGGACGGAATTGGTCCGCCCCCTGTGCTCGATTTTCGCTACTATGGGCCGATTGAGGGCAGGGTGGTGCATATCGACCGCTCTGCCAGTGACGCGTTCTGTCTGACGTTGGATCGGGTGGTCCTGTTCAATATCGCACCTACGGACACCCCCGACCGCGTGCGGGTGTCGGTGCATGGCGATCAACCGTATACGGCGTATCACCCCGGCGATACCCTGATGACGACCGGCCACCTTGGCCCGCCGTCCGGCCCTGCCGAACCGGGCGGTTTTGATTTTCAACGGCATGCATGGTTTCTCGAACTTGGGGCTGTTGGTTACACTCGTAATCCTGTGTTGCGGCTTTTGCCGGCTACGGGTGAGACCGACATTGCTATCGCTACCCTTCGGGATCGCATCTCCAAACATGTCCTTGGTGCAATGCCAGAGGAAACGGGTGGGTTTGCGGTTGCGATCACGACGGGTGATCGATCGGGCATAGCGACCACGACAATGGAAGATTTGCGTGCAGCGAACCTCGCGCATCTTTTGGCGATTTCGGGCCTGCACATGGGCCTTTTGACGGGATTTGTGTTTCTGCTGATCCGGTCCGCTATGGTGTTGTGGCCGCGCATAGGCGTCCAATGGTCGACTAAGAAGATCGCAGCTGCCACAGCAATCTTGATCGGAGCGGTTTATCTCCTGTTGTCAGGTGGAAACGTGGCGACGGAACGCGCCTTCATCATGGTCTCGGTCATGTTTCTGGCCGTGATTTTGGATCGGCGCGCCTTGACTTTGCGCGCGGTCGCCATTGCCGCAACCATCGTTTTGATCCTACGGTCTGAAGCATTGATTGGCCCAGGGTTTCAGATGTCATTCGCGGCGACGACGGCCTTGGTCTTTGTCTTTGGCCTATTGCGCCATGTCGACCTTTATCGCTACCCGAAATGGGCGCGGGGGGCGTTTTCGGTTGTTGTCTCCTCCGGCGTCGCTGGTCTTGCGACAGCGCCATTCGCCGCAGCGCACTTAAACCAAATCGCGCATTTCGGCTTGATTGCGAATGTATTGAGTGTGCCGATCATGGGGGCGTTGGTGATGCCGTCAGCAGTTGTCGCGGCTATCTTGGCCCCGCTGGGTCTGGAAAGCATCGGCTTCCTCGGGATGGACATCGGCTTGCGCTGGATTCTCTTCGTGGCCGAAAACACCGCCAATCAACCCGGCGCGGTTAGCCATGTTGCGGCACCAGATACGCACGTGCTCCCGTTGATCGCTCTTGGTCTGTTGATCATCGTCTTGTGGCAAGGCCATCTGCGCATGGCAGGGGGCATCGCCGTCGCAGCTGGGTTTGTGCTGTGGACCTCCTCCGAGCGTCCCGCGCTCTTGGTGGCGAATACAGGCGGATTTATGGGCCTTGCGACACCCGAAGGGCGCGACCTGTCTCGCGCGTCGGGCCATGGGTTCGTGGCTAAGATTTGGTTGGAAAACGATGGCGCACCCGTTCCGCAGCGGGCGGCCGCGGCAAGGGAAGGGATTGAAACCGCGGAACGTTTGTATCGCGCAACGTTGGGCGAGTGGTCCGTCCTGCTTGTCTCAGGCAAAACGGCGCTGAGCGATCTGGAGGGCTGCGGCGATGCGGATGTCTTGATTAGCAATCAGGACGTGACCAGCGACAGGAATTGCCTTGTGTTTGATCAAACCGCATTGCGCCGATCCGGTTCCCTCGTCATGGACATTGAGGACGATCATTTGCTGATCCAATCCGGCCGGCAGGCGAGCGGTGTACGCCCTTGGAATGCCTATTCCCAACCGATCCCAGAGTCATGGGCACTGCAAAGGGAAAACAGCCCGCAGGAGGCGCCCGTTTTGGCAGAGTGGTAAGTGAGCTGTCATTTGAAGTCGAAGTTCGGTTGATTGAACCTTGTCATCCGGATCGCCTGCGATCCGGTTCGCGCCCGACCCCGCCCCCCAGGGCGGATGCGAATGAGCTAAGTTTACTATGGATTGGACCCACAAAACATTGCAGCGCATGCGGCGCAAATTCAGAGCCGCCCTCGGTGTCGGGCGCGAACCTACTGTCGCGTTCTGATTTCCAAGGGGTTAGTAGGTCCGGATCAAACCAGCCAGTTTCCCCTGAACCTTCACCTGATCGTCGCGGAACACGCGGGTTTCATAGGCGGGGTTAGCGGCCTCCAATGCAATAGAAGATCCGTTACGGCGCAGCGTTTTCAAAGTTGCCTCCTGACCTTCGACCAAGGCCACAACGATATCCCCGTCATCCGCAACAGAGGTTTCGCGCACAATCACGATGTCCCCATCATTGATGCCAGCGTTGATCATTGAGTCGCCCTTAACCTCCAACGCGTAATGTTCGCCATTGCCAAGCATTGATTTCGGCACAGCAACATTGTGCGAGGCATGGCTGATCGCTTCAATCGGCACACCGGCAGCAATCTTACCCATCACCGGAATATCAAGCGACGCCGCCTCAACCGGCATCGCTTGAGGAGGAGTGCTATCTGGTTTGTCGCCTTCGATCACACGCGGGGTAAACCCGGTTGAGCTCGGCCCACCGAGGCTTTCTGGCAGTTTCACAACTTCCAAAGCACGGGCACGGTGCGCAAGGCGGCGGATGTAGCCGCGTTCTTCCAGCGCTGTGATCAATCGGTGAATGCCGGATTTGGAGCGTAGATCCAGTGCCTCTTTCATCTCATCAAAGGACGGCGGCACTCCGTCGCGCTGCGTGCGCGTGTGGATGAATTCCAGCAGATCGAGTTGTTTTTTGGTCAGCATCGAAAACCTCGTGTTTTTGTGCCCATTTCGGGCCACGTTTTGCGTATGTTCTACGCATGTTCTCGTTTTGTGTCAACTCTGGACGCGGTTCAGCTCAGATCAGAACCACCTCCACCGTCTCACCTGCGGCTGTAAGCGGCGCCTTTGGAGGCCGCACGCAGAGGCAATTGGCATCCGACAAAACGGTTAGCAATGCGCTGTCCTGCCGTTCGAATGTCGTGACCTGACCATTCTCGATCCGACCGCGCATATAGTGTTCACGTGGGCCGTTTACGGGGATGTCTTTTGCGACGATAGCGTTCTGTCGCGGAGCAGCCGCTGCCCCGAGGCCAAGCATTTTGCGCAAAACGGGCAGCACAAAGATATGACCGCAGACCATAGCCGAAACAGGATTCCCGGGAAGCCCGATCATCATCGAACGCCCAAGCCGCCCAGCCATCAAAGGCTTCCCCGGTCGCATCGCGATTTTGTAAAAGGAACGCTCCATCCCCAAATTAGCAGCCGCCTCGGCCACCAAATCGTGGTCCCCCACAGACGCGCCGCCAATTGTCACGATCAAATCGGCGTCCAACGCGAGATCGAAGGCGAGTTTCAACGAGGGCAGGTTGTCTTTCGCAATCGGTAGAATCCGCGCATGGCCACCGTTGGCATTGACCAAGGTTGCCAAACCATAGCTGTTGGACGCGATGATCTGATCTTGGTTCGGTGTCTCCCCCGGTTGCACCAACTCATCCCCCGTTGCGATGATCGCCACCACGGGCTTTCGTGTCACGGGTACGCTGGCATGGTTCATCGACGCTAGAAGGGCAATGTCTGACGGGCACAAAGCGCGTGGAGCTGAAAAGGTATCACCAGCTTTGAAATCCGCACCGGCGGGGCGGATGTAGAGGTTGGGATCGAGTTTTTCTGCCAAGATGATACGAGCATTATCGCGCTCCACATCTTCTTGGATGATGACACGACCAGCGCCAGCGGGTAGGGGCGCGCCAGTGAATATCCGACAGGCCTGACCTTCGGACAAAGTGCCGTTGAACCCATGGCCTGCGGCGGCTTCCCCGATAACCTCAAAACTGTCTCCTGGGGCCGCTGCATCGCCAAAGATCGCATAGCCGTCCATGGCAGAAGCAGCAAAGGGTGGTTGGTTCCGTTTGGCGGTCAGGGGGGCCGCCAATACGCGCCCGTTGGCCTCCGATAAAGGAACAACCTCTGTATCTAGCGGCGAGGCGAGCGCAAAGAGCGCCGACAGGGCCTCTTCAACGGATATCATGGATTTTCAAACCGTCCCGATTTGCCGCCATCCTTTAGCGTCACTTTGATGCCGCCGATGACCATATCCTTCTGCACCGCTTTCACCATGTCATGCACGGTCAGAGCCGCAGTCGATACGGCCGTCAGCGCTTCCATCTCCACACCTGTTTTGCCGGTTGTCTTAACGGTGGCGGAAATACGCACGCCGGGCAAGTCGTCGTCCGGCTCCAACGCAACGCTGACTTTCGTGATCGGCAGCGGATGGCAAAGCGGGATCAAATCTGCTGTCTTTTTTGCGCCCATAATCCCAGCAAGACGCGCGATCCCTAAAACATCACCTTTTTCCGCGCGCCCCTCTTTGATCAGCGCGAGTGTCTCAGCCGTCATCGTGACGTATCCCTCCGCCATAGCAATCCGCGATGTGATCTCTTTGTCAGAGACGTCGACCATATGGGCCTTACCGCTGTCGTCAAAGTGGCTGAGGGCCATCACATCCCCGATGCTGTCAGAGGTTTCGACAAAAGTTCTCGCGTGGCGGTCGTGACGTCGTCCTGCCGCATCAGGCTTTCACCAATCAGGAAGGTGCGCGCGCCATATCGAGCCATATCCGCCAGGTCGTCAGGCGTGAACAACCCGCTTTCGCAGACGATCATACGATCGGCTGGCACCTGCCGGCTAAGTTCTCTTGTCGTGTCCAATGTCACGTCAAAGGTTTTGAGATTGCGGTTGTTAATCCCCATCAAAGGCGATTTGAGATGACAAGCGCGTTCCAATTCCTCGGCGTTATGAACTTCCAGCAAGACATCCATGCCCCAGCTAATAGCGGCATCTTCCAGTTCCTGAGCTTGCGCATCACTGACACTGGCGAGAATAATCAAGATGCAATCCGCATGAAGCGCGCGGGCTTCGGCGACCTGATAGGTGTCATACATGAAGTCTTTGCGCAGGGCGGGCAGGGATACCGCCGATCGTGCGGCCGTCAGGAAACTGTCATCGCCCTGAAAGCTCGGCCCGTCTGTAAGAACCGAAAGGCATGTTGCCCCTCCGTCCTCATACGCTTTCGCCAATGCGGGCGGGTCAAAATCCGGCCGGATCAACCCTTTGGAGGGGCTGGCTTTCTTGATTTCAGCGATCAGGCCGTATCCCTGACGGCTCGCTTCGACCAACCGCTTGCGAAAGCCGCGCGTTTCTGGCGCATCCTTGGCGCGGGCCTCAACCTCGCCAATCGGCATGGCCTCTTTGCACGCGGCGATATGGTCCAGCTTATAGGCTTTGATCTTGTCCAGAATGGTGTCGGTCATGCGCCTACCCAAGTGATTGGTTTCTGACCTTGATCCATAAGCCACTGGTTGACGGTTGAAAATGGCCGAGAGCCGAAAAATCCACGGTAAGCCGACAAGGGCGACGGGTGCGCGGTTTCGAATTTAAGGTGATACGCGGCCAAATCCTGACCAAACCCCTGCGCATGTTTGCCCCACAGCAGCCACGCGCGCGGGGCTTCATCCAATCGCGCGACGACCTGTCGAGTTAGCTCGGACCATCCGAGTTCTGCATGTGATCCGGCCTCATGAGGGCGCACGGTCAGCGCGGTATTCAATAAAAGAACGCCTTGATCCGCCCAGTGATGTAGATCGGGTGAGCTTGGGTTTTCGCCAAGATCACTTTCCATCTCTTTGAAAATATTGAGTATTGATTTGGGGAACGGCGTAGTTCCTTCTTCGGCTGAAAAGGCGAGCCCATGGGCGTGTCCGGGCGTCGGGTACGGATCTTGGCCAAGGATTAAGACGCGGCAATCCTCGGGTTGCACACGCTCAAGTGCGGCGAAAACCTGATGCTCAGGCGGCAAAAACTGCTGTCCCGCCAACGCCGCTTCGATGGAAGGCAATGCGTCCGCAAAAAACGGCAAGTCGCCCCAAGCGCCCAGACGGCTGAGATCGAACACTAGGCTGCGGAAGTCACGCGAGCCAAGGCCCCAACAGCCGCCTTGGCTTTTCCGCTGTCGATGCTTTCCGCCGCAAGGCCGACACCTTCTTTCAGATCAGAGGCCCGTTCTGCCACGACCAATGCTGCAGCCGCATTGAACAAAACAGCGTCGCGATAGGCGTTCTGCGCACCATCCAAGATCGCCCTGAACGCTTCAGCATTCTCAGCGGGGGTTCCGCCGAGAATGTCCTTAAACGGATGCTCCGGCAAACCAGCATCTTCAGGGTGAACCTCTTTAGAGACGATTTTGCCATCTGGCGTCAGCGCCGCAACCGCGCTCGTCCCGCAGATCGTCAGTTCATCCGTCCCGTCTGATCCATGCACTAGCCAAGCCGCTTCGGAACCAAGCTCTTTCAACGTCTCAGCCATAGGGAAAATCAAATCGGGTGCAAAGGCACCAGTCAGTTGGCGCTTAGCACCCGCCGGATTTGTCAATGGTCCCAAGATGTTAAAGATAGTTTTGCATCCTAGTTCCTGGCGCACGGGCATCACATGTCGCACCGCTGGATGGTGCATTGGCGCCATCATGAAACCAATGTTTGCTTCCTTCAACGCCGCCTCAACCACCTCTGGCCCGACCATGATGTTGACGCCCATCTCGGTCAGTATGTCACCCGCACCGGAAAGGGATGACAAGTTTTTGTTGCCATGCTTGGCCACAGGCACACCGGCCCCGGCCACAACAAAAGCGGTCGCAGTGGAGATGTTCAGCGTCTTCATCCCGTCACCACCGGTGCCAACAATATCAATCGCGCCCTCTGGGGCCGCCACCGGATTGCAACGGTCACGCATCACAGCAGCCGCCGCTGCATATTCCGCCACCGATTCACCGCGTGCGCGCATCGCCATTAGCAAACCGCCGATTTGCGAGGGCAGGGCCTCGCCATCAAATAAGAGGGCGAACGCCGCTTCGGCCTGCACACGAGAGAGGGGACCTTCGCTCGCCGCAAAGATCAATGGCTTCATTGCATCGCTCATGCTGGCACCTTTGCAATATCAAGGAAGTTTTGCAGCAAGGCATGGCCATGCTCTGACGCAATCGACTCTGGGTGGAATTGCACTCCATGGATCGGCAGCGTTTTATGCTGAAGCCCCATAATCGTGCCGTCCTCAAGCTCTGCCGTGATCTCCAAAGCATCAGGGAACGTCTCACGCTCCACGATCAACGAATGATACCGCGTCGCTTCGAAAGAGGCAGGCAAGCCTTTGAAAAGCCCCCTCCCATCATTCTTCATCGTGCCCATCTTCCCATGCACAATCTCATGGCACCGCACGACCTTCCCGCCAAAAACCTCACCAATCGTTTGATGCCCCAGGCAAACGCCCATCAACGGCGTGCGCGTCTCTGCCGCAGCCTCGGTCAGCGCAAGACAAATGCCCGCCTGTGCCGGATCACAGGGCCCGGGGGAGAGCATGATCATCTCTGGCTTCAGCGCCATCGCCTCTTGCACATTCAGCGCGTCATTGCGGTGCACAACCACATCTGCACCCAATTCGCCGAGGTAGTGCACAAGGTTGTAGGTGAAGCTGTCATAGTTATCGATGAGCAAAAGCATGGTCAGGGTTCGCCGGTGTTGAAATAAGGGCTACCGCAACAGGCACCTGTCGGGGTATGGTTGCGCCAATACATGGGCCATGCGGTAAGACCGCGTCAAGGCCGGGCAGGCAAACAAGGGGCAGTCAGGTGCTAAAGTCACTTTTTTCGGGTGCTTTTCTCGCTGTGGTTTTAGGGGCGATCCTTTTGGTATCGCTTTCCATTGTTGCACCTGCGCCAATTTCCAACGTACCACCTGTAACACCACAAACCGAAGTGGCGGTTGTAGCTGAGGTTCCACAGACCGAAGCGCCAGAAATCAAAGCAGCAGAAACAGATGCTGATGCGTCTGCTCCGGCGACTGTACCGGCCGTGGACGAACCACAGATTGAAACCGCATCTGACGTATTGGACACCACACCGCTAGAGGTGCCGGACACCGCATCGATCGAAGGCGGGCTTGTTGATCCAGAAGAGGCCGAGGCGCCTAAGGTCGCCAGCAGCAGCGAAACTCCCGTCGAGCCATCAGAACCTCTAAGCAGCATCCAAACGCCCACGCTTGAACAGGATGTAGCAGTGTCGACAGTTCCGGCTGATCCGATTGTTGTCCCTGAACCGGAGACTGAACAGGTCGAACTGACGCAAACCGAAACGACCGAAGATCAAGAGATCACCGAAGAACCGGTGATCGTTGAGACGACGGACCCGGAACCACCAATTATTGAAAACGACACAGCGGCAACTGAGCCTCAAGATCAGCCTATCGAAACGGCAGAATCCTCGCCTACCACCGATGACGAGCCAGCTGTCACAGCGGGCGTTGCCACAACATCGTCCGGTCTTCCAACGGGCACCTCTGGCGTGCGCGTAAACCGGATCATTGGAAGCCAACCCGAGGAAGAAGCTGAAACCGCGACACCTGCTGAGATCGATCCCAATGCGCCTGCGCTGAAACGGTATGCGGCAACATTCGAAAACCCAGACGGAAAACCGACGGTTTCTCTCGTCCTATTGGATGACCCAGCGCTGGCAAGCGGCACTGACCTCATTCGCCTCCTGCCGTTCCCTGTCACGCTTGTTGTCGATAGCGGCACACCTGACGCCCTCGCTCGCATGACGGCGTTCCGCGATGCCGGTGCCGAGGTCGCGCTTAGAGCACAGTTTCCGGCTGGTGCACTGCCATCTGACGTCGAAGTCACGCTCCAGTCCGCGCTCGAAGCGGTCCCCGAAGCGGTGGCCTTTGTCGATGAAGGGGGAACCGGCCTTCAATCGAGCCGCGATGTCACAAACCAAACCATTGAAGCGATGGCCGAAGATGGCCGTGGCCTAGTGATCTTCCCCAAAGGCCTCAATTCAGCGCTCAGAACCGCTCAGTCCGAAGGCGTCCCCGCCGCCGCGATCTACCGCGATTTGGATAGCAGCGGACAAGATGCTCGCGTGATCCGCCGTTTCGTGGATCAAGCCGCCTTCCGCGCCCGCCAAGACGGCAGCGTCATCCTTCTCGCACGTTTGCGGCCAGAGACGTTGGACGCGCTTGTCGGATGGGATGCCGCCAACAATCGCGGCCAAGTGGTTCTCGCACCGCTCTCGGCGGTCTTGGCACCAGCGGCGAACTAGCCCCGGCAATTCAAAGCCATTCCGTCAATAGTTGCTTCCGGATCGCTTGCGATCCCGTTCGCGCCCGACCCCGCCCCCCAGGGCGAGTGCGAAATGGAGATGTTTGTAAGAGATTGAACCTTCTGCTCTTTGAGCAAAGTCAGCGCAAATTCAGGGCCGCCCTCGGGGCCGGGCTCGAACCTTTTGTTACGCATTTCATTGCCGCGTCACAAAGACCGCCGGAAAATCCGCCCGTCCGTCACCAACAACCCAACCGCAATCAGCGCAAACCCGATCCAAGCTGTCAGCGTCATCACTTCGCCTAGGAACAAAACCCCAAGCGCAATGGCGAATGGTGGGATCAGCAGCGTGACCAACATCAAATTCGCAGCCCCCGCCCTCACCAAAACGGCGAAATACAAAAGATAGGCCAAAACGGTGGACAGCACCACAAGCCCAAGCATGGCCGCCGACACGGTCGCGGACATCTCAAACTTTGGCACGCCATCGACCAAAAAGACCAAGGGCACCATCAAGACCGTACTGCCCGCAATCATGCCCAAAGCGTTGACCAAAGGCGGTTGACTGCCCAGTTTCGTTCGACCCCAAACGCTGGCCAAAGAATAGGACACACCCGCGGCAAGAATCGCAAACTGCCCAAGGTTGGCAAGGCTCAGGCTTTGCAACGCATCAGGCCCAACGATCACCGCAACGCCTGCCACCCCAAAGAGCGCGCCAAAGATCTTAGGCGCGGTCAGCGGTTCGTCTTTGAGCAATAAACCCGCAACAATGGCCCCCGAAATCGCGGTCATCCCGTTCAAGATCGACGCCAGCCCACTGTCGATCTGTGTCTGACCCCAAAAGATCAGCGTAAAGGGAATCGCATTGTTCAACGCGCCCATCACCAGATATGCGCCCCAAACCTTTGGATCAGATGGGATCGCCAAACCAGCGAATTTCACCACGATGAACAACATCGGTAAGGCCCAAAGCACACGATGAAGTGTCACTGTCATGGGCGACAGTTCAGTCAACGCAATCTCAGCAAAGAAAAACGTCCCGCCCCAAACCGCAGCCAAGGCCAGAAGCATCAGCAATGAGGGTAGGGTAAGTTGCGGTGGGTTTGACATGTCAGGGCCTTCGGTCTGCCACCCAAGGCTTAGCCATCATTTGAAACCGGCGCGACCCGAAACTTGCGCTTAGCCGTTGCCGTCGCCACTGAACATCGCAGCATCTGCCGCCGCTTTACGGATCGCGTTCGATTTATGAACGGTTTCCATATACTCCGCTTGCGGATCGCTGTCATAGACGACGCCACCACCGGCTTGGATATAGAGCTTTTGATCCTGCACAACGGCCGTGCGCAGCGCGATGCACATATCCATATCGCCATTGACCGAGAAATAGCCGCAGCCGCCGCCATAAACGCCACGTTTTTCCGGCTCCAACTCGTCAATGATCTCCATCGCACGAACCTTCGGAGCGCCAGAGACTGTTCCCGCGGGCATGCCCGCAAAGAAAGCAGACAGGGCGTCTTGATCCTCGGCCAACTCGCCCGTCACGTTCGACACGATGTGCATAACGTGGCTGTAGCGTTCGATGATGAACTGCTCGGTCGGTTTCACGGTGCCAACTTTCGACACTTTGCCAGTGTCATTCCGCCCCAGATCAAGCAGCATCAAATGCTCTGCCATCTCTTTTTTGTCAGCCAGCAAATCTGCTTCATTCGCGTCGTCTTCTGCTGGTGTTGCGCCACGTGGGCGCGTGCCTGCGATAGGCCGGATCGTCACCTCATTGCCAAAGACCCGCACAAGGATTTCCGGCGAGGCCCCGACAACCTGAAAACCACCGAAGTTGAAGTAGAACATGAACGGCGACGGGTTTGTCCGCCGCAGCGACCTATACAGCGCAAAGGGCGGTTCGCGGAAATCTTGCGTCCAGCGTTGCGACGGCACCACCTGAAAAATGTCACCGGCACGGATGTATTCCTTGGCCTTTTCCACCGCGTCCAAATACCCCTGATGGGTGAAATTCGATGTGGGTTCTGCTACAGGCGCCGGATTGGAGATGTCGCGCTGTGCAGGCACCGCGCGTTCCAACGCCCGCTGCGCATCCATGACACGTTCCGCCGCTTGCGCATATGCGGCACGGGCGCCGAGGCCCGAATTGGCCCAAGCGGGGGCCACCAAAATCACATCACCCTTCACGCCGTCCAAAACCGCAACCACGGCTGGCCGCATCATGACCGCGTCGGGCAGGCCAAGGGGATCAGGGTTGATGTCAGGTAAATGCTCGATCAACCGAATGGTGTCGTAGCCCAGATACCCAAAAAGCCCGGCAGAGGCGGCGGGCAAACCCTCTGGCAAGTCGATCCGGCTTTCGGCGATCAATGCGCGCAGGGCGGTCAGCGGATCATCATCGCAGGGTGTAAACGCGTCCGGATCAAATCGTGCATCGCGGTTGATCTGGCTCTCTGTGCCACGACATTTCCAGATCACGTCCGGATTCATACCCACAATCGAATAGCGCCCACGGACTTCTCCGCCTGTCACGCTCTCCAACACAAAGCTGTCTTTGCCCGCATCCGACAGCTTCAAAATCAGCGAGACCGGCGTGTCCAGATCAGCGGCAAGGCGGGTATAAACCACCTGATTTTCGCCCGCCTCATAGGCTTTGGCGAAGTCCTCATATGACGGGTGAAGGGCCATTCTATCCTACTGGAATTGCGCGTGGATCGCGTTGATGATGTTCTGGTCTAACTGGATGTCAGTACGGGACTGAACTTCGTTGCCGTAAGCTTCGAACACATCCTGCGCGATGCCTGCAGCTGTCGACGCCAATATCTGTTCGCGCTCCGCAGCGACCGCAGGATGATCCACATCCGGCGGAAGGATACCATCCAAACGGACGATGATCGCCCCATTGGTGTTTTCGATGACACGGGTCGTTGCGATGTCCATATCAAACACATCCACCATAAAGCCCGGAGGCGTGCCTTCGACAAAGCTGCGGCGGGTCAAGTTGTTCTCTGCCATCGCGTCAAGGCCAATGGCCGTGAAATCCGCCAGCGGCTCGATGGTCGCCGCGATTTCTTCGGCGCGCTCCATGATGGCCTGCTGTTTACGCTGTGCATTCCAAGCGGTTGTCACCTCATCACGTACATCGTCAAACGGCTGCAAAGTCGGCGGTGTCACACCGTCAAGCCGCAGCGAGAAAATGCCGCCATCAGCAAGATTGTCCAAAACAGGAAAATCGCCTTCTTCAACCGTCGCGGCTGCAGAGCGGAACGCTTCATAGGCTGCGATTCCATCTCGTGTCTCTGGCGTGACGCTGATCGTCCCCAATTCCATGTCTGTTTCAGCTTCGAGGTCTTCCAAAGTTGCACCGCCAGCCAAAAGATCGTTGATCCCCTCGGAAGAGGCATCAATCACGCGTCGCGCGCGATCAGCAGAAAGCTCTTCCTCCAGCTGCGGTCGCACATCTTCAAATGTCGCTTCTTCGGCGGCTAGGACGGCGTTCATACGGAAAAGTGCCGGCCCAATAGTGGAGTTGATCGGGCCAACCACATCGCCTGGGTTTGCGCCAAACACAGCCTCGCCAGCGGCACCTAATTCGTCAATGGTGACGTCACCCAGATCGATGTCAGCCAAATCCAAGCCGCGTTCAGCGACAAGCGCATCAAAATCCAACTCGCCGGCATCAATCCGTTGCTTGGCGGCTTCCGCCGCTGCCGGATCGACAAAGGCCAAGCGTTCCACCAAACGGCGTTCTGGACGCACAAACTCCTCCACGCGGCTGTCGTACAGCTCGCGAAGGGCGGTTTCGTCTACGGACAGGCTGTCTTGGATCATATTCGGCGTCAGCCACGCGTAGGTGATTTCACGCGCTTCAGGCAGGGTGAAGAGCTCAGGGTTTTCATCGTAGAAAGTTTGAAGATCGGCGTCCGTCGGGCCGGGGATCGGCGCGGTCAAATCATCCTCGGTGACGTCGGCCCAAGTAAAACTGCGTTGTTCCCCGATGAATTGCACCAAGGCGTCCGCATAAGCGTCAGGCGCTTCGACGCCGCCGATGACGGAGGCCTGCAGCAATGTGCGCGCCATATCTTCGCGGATGCTCGTTTCGAAATCCGCCTCAGTCAGGCCGTTGCGCTGCAAGGCTTGACGATAGGTTTCGCGGTCAAAGTTCCCGTCGAGCCCACGGAAAGCGGGTACGCGTAGTACTTCTTGACGCACACGCTCATCACCGACGGAAATCCCAATCTCAGTTGCTTCATTGTCCAAGGCGCGGCTGGAAATAAGCTGTGCTTGAGCCGCATTTACAAGGCCAAAGCTTTGCGCCTCTGGGAAGCTGACCCGTGTGCCGATCTGCGCTTCAAAGGCGCGTATCTGCTGGTTCAGTGCATTTTGATAGGCGTTCACTGACAAATCTTTGTCGCCGACGCTGCCGATGGAGCGGATATTGTTGCCCAACCCGCCGGTTCCGAAGCCCAACAATCCCACACAGAGCAAGATCATAATTGCCCAAAGAAAATAGCGTGGTTTCTTCTGTTCAGCCATGTCGCAGCCTATCCCTGTAAAGGCCCCTCAGAGCCGTTTGCAACTGCATATGGCGCAGGGCCAGCGGGTGCAAGTCTTAGGGGGTGAAACTGGCCAAACGGGTGAACAAATCTTCGATGCCGGAGCGATCCACATTGGCAAACGCCACTCGGAATTGTCTTGCGCCTGACGGTTCGCCCTCCGGCACGAACATAGTACCCGGCAGAAGCAGGATGCCTGCGTCTTTCACCAGCTGCGGCGCTAAGTCTGCTGAAGAGGCGTCAAAGGGATGCTCGACGTAGGCAAAATAGGCGCCGCATCCCAAAAGTTTCCACCCCTTCGCCTCCAGCATCGGAAAGAACTCGGCAATCGCCGCGCGACGGTTCAGAATTTCCAAACGCTCCCCCGCGACCCAATCGCTCAAGTTGCGCATCCCCCAGAGGGCCGCCCTCTGCCCAAGCTGATTGGGGCAAATCGCAACGGTATCAAGGAATTTCTCCATTTCTGCCATAAGCTTATGGCTCGCCAGAACCGCACCCACCCTATGGCCGGTGAGGCGGTAGGCTTTGGAGAAGGAATAAAGGTGAATGAGCGTATCGTCCCAGTCATCGTCTTGGAACAGTGGATGAGGCGCACCAGTCCGACTGTCAAAATCGCGGTAGGTTTCATCGACGATCAACGCGATCCCCCGCTTGCGCGCGAGGTCGCGGAAAGACGCAACCACCTCTGCCGGATATTCTACACCGCCGGGATTGTTTGGCGTCACCAGCGAAATCGCGCGGGTGCGATCGGTGATCAAGCGATCCGCATCCTCCGCCGAGGGTAAAAGGCCCGCACCGGTTGCCAAAGGCACGGTCTTCACGCCGCTCATGTCGAGCCACATCGCGTGGTTAAAGTAGTAAGGCGTCGGTAGGATGACTTCGTCACCCTCGGCGCAAAGCGCCGCAATCGCCGCCGCAAAGGCCTGATTGCATCCCGAGGTGATTGCAACTTGATCGGGCGAAATGCTGCCGCCGTAAGCCGCAGACCAATCCTGCGCCACTTGCGCGCGCAACTCCGGTAAGCCAAGCACCGGACCATAAAAATGGCTTTCGGCATCCTCGACGATGATCTGCGCCATGGCGTCGCGCAGCGGGGCGGGCGGCGGATCAACAGGTGCCGCTTGGCTGACATTTAGAAGCGGCCGGTTGTCTGGATGGTCAACCCCATCAAGCCAACGGCGGGCTTCCATCACTGGCGGCGCAAAAGTGGCGGTTGTTCGAGACATCTTCAAAATCCTCTCAAAAGGAGCGGCTGCGCCGCACGCGAGTTTTTGTGCCTCCGGCAGAGGTATTTTCGCTCAAAAGAGATTAATCCGTGCCGCGATAGGGTTCGACATATTGCAGCGCCATGTCCCATGGGAAAAAGATCCATGTGTCTTGGCTAACGCCGGTGATGAACGTGTCGACCTGCGGTTCGCCCTTTGGTTTTGCGTAAACGGTCGCAAAATGGGCGTTGGGGTAGCGGGCGCGGACGACTTCGAGCGTTTTGCCGCTGTCCACCAGATCATCGATGATCAAGATGCCGGTGCCGTCGCCCATCATTTCTGCGTCCGGTTCTTTGAGAACTTTTGCGTCCGATTGCTGCTGGTGGTCATAGCTTTTGATCGAGATTGTATCAACCGTGCGCACG
>Ga0189290_100042_pt1 | contig 139263 bp, 131 predicted proteins | sample UW140minimetaG_FD_130318 | JGI IMG/M metagenome (GOLD analysis project Ga0189290, IMG submission 130318) | Marine microbial communities from the Costa Rica Dome - UW140 mini metaG | ecosystem: Environmental > Aquatic > Marine > Oceanic > Photic zone | place: Costa Rica: the Eastern Pacific...
AAGACCATCGAAACGCGACGCTTGCTTCACAGCAAATCCGCCTCATAATTAAACCAACGAGATGAGCCTGACCCTCTCTTAGCTCAAGCGCCCATCTGTTCCAAAATCCCTGACGACGGACACTCCAGCTCTTTCAGCCGGACAAGCTGTGATCGCGGCACCCCACCATAAAGCTTGCGCCATCGGCAAAGCGTCTGCTGTGTCACGCCAATCTGGCGAACAGCTTCGCCAATCGTCGCACCTTGTCCTTGCAAAACTTCAACTTGCCGAAGCTTCGATACAATATCTTCAGGCTTCTCTCGTTTTCCAGCCATCGCTGATCCTCCAATTTACGGGAGAATATAGCCCAGTTGGTGGAACACTTTCAGGGGGCTACTCCAGCTAGAACTTAAACTTTTCTTGGAAATAGGTCGTGCGACTTGGGCCGAGTTTGCTGACGGGGTTTGTTAGAAAATTTCCGCAAAAAATATAAACAAAGCTACAAGAATCCGCCGATAGGTCACGATTTCACAACAATACCTTCGAATGCGCCAAGCCTGGCCACGCACTCAACACGGATTTGCCACAAACGTCCGGCATTTTTTTTAAATGCCGAACAATCGGGTGATCGGCTGTCAACAGGCAATTCGATTCAGGTTCGTGGAAAATGCATTATCTGGCTTCGCACTGGTTAGGAAACTCTCTGAGATTAAATTCAGAGTTTTGTTCTCTTCGTGCATTTTATCCCTTAGTGTCAAAACTATGTCTAAGAGTTTCCTTTCGATGCTCCGATTGCGGAGTATCCTCATGACAGCTTTTCTCACTTTTCTCCTGAGCTTTATGGGGGTCATTGCAGCGTCGTCTCGTTCGAACGACACCGGTGGCCCTAACCTGGAAAATACCAGCACAAAGGCTTCGCTGCAGCGTGATGTAGCGGAAGATGACCCTGGTGTCGCACAGCACGAAGTAAGTTCGAAGTCGGTTGAGACAGAACACAAAAAAGGAATGGATCACACCAATGCTGGTGATGACACCAGTCAAACAGGACATAGCGTAGGTCACGCCAGTATGGGGGATCAGCCAGATGCGGGTGGTCATTCAGGAACAGGTGGCCATACCAACACAAGTGAGAACACTGGCAGTGGTGTTCATGGCGGCGGCAGCGCGAGTCATTCTGGAACTGATACTGGGGGCCATTCGGGTCATGGTGCGCATTCAGGTTCGTACGGTCGCCCGCATACAGAAGCTATGATGCAAGATCATATGGCCGCGATGAACCTCGTCCCCGTGGACGGCGCAACGCATATTGCAATTTCCGATGGTGACTGGAACGATCCTCAAACGTGGAGTGGTGGAGAGGTTCCGGGAGGTGGGGCAAAGGTTGTCATTCCCGAAGGAATTCATCTGACATATAATCATGTCAGTGATGTTGAGCTTTTCACGGTGCGGGTTGATGGCTCCTTAGAGTTTTCATCGCACACAGACTCCCAGATGATTGTCGACACGATTGTCGTCACCCCAGGGGGCGCGTTTACAGCTGGTACAGTGGATAACCCGATCTCGGCGGATGCGACTGTCGATATCATCTTCGCAAACAACGGGCCTATCGACACGGACTGGGATCCAATGTTGCTCAGCCGCGGCTTTGTCGGACATGGCGATATCAGCATTCACGGTGCTGAAAAGGATTCCCACGAAAAGGTCATTGAGGATCCGATGCGCGGTGATACGTTCCTTGAATTTGGTGAGATTCCGACAGGGTGGGAGGTCGGAGATAAGATCGTCATCGCGGGTACGCACTATAATGGTTATCAAAATCTGGGCTCAAGAACCGAGTATTTCGAACCTGAAGACGAGATACGCATCATCACACAAATCGACAGCGATGGGACTATCCATTTTGATGACCCTCTTGTTCATGATCACGATACACCGCGCGCCGATCTGAAAACATCCGTTGCCAACTACACGCGCAATGTCTCCTTCGAGACCCAAAACGGAGAGGATGCCGAAATATTTGAACGGGCGCATGTCATGTTCATGCATACGGACGATGTGGATGTCCGCTACGCTGAGTTTTCAGAACTCGGCCGGACTGATAAATCTGAGACGGCTTTGAATGTCAGTGAATTTGATACGATTGACTTCGATACGAATGTGAAAGGCCGCTACAGCTTTCACATCCACAGATCTGGCGTCGAAGACAGTGATGATCCCGCAATTGCCATCGGTAACGCTGTTTATGGATCACCCGGTTGGGGATTTGTGCATCACGACTCTCACGCTTTGTTTGAGAACAACGCAACCTATGACACGTTCGGTGCAGGCTATGTTGCGGAAAGCGGCAATGAGACCGGCGAATGGAACGACAACATCGCGATTTATGCGAAGGGGGAGAGTTGGTCGACGGCGAAAAATGGTGCAGATGTAGGCAATTTTGACCATGGGCAGACTGGAGATGGGTTTTGGTTTCAAGGGCGTTTGGTGGCTTCCGTTGATAACATTGCGGCAAGTGTAAATCAGGGGTTTGTCTACTTTCATCGGGGGGGGCTTGGTGAGATGGAGAACATCCCCTTAGATTCAAATACTTTCGATTTTCCGGGAGCGCTTGGTCATAGTGACTCAGTTGATCCCAACGCCATTCCGGTTCTTGAATTCTCCGGAAATGAAACTTTCGCTTCGAAATCAGGATTGTTTGTTTCCAAGGCCACTCCGATACAAGGTCATGCAATCAACAGCTATTTTGAAGATTTTGCGGCTTGGAATGTTTTTGCGGGCGCACAGATTGAGTACACATCACACTACATCTTGAAAGACTTTGATCTGGTTGCAACGGATGCTGAGTTTCCGAATATGGGCAAAACAGGTATTTCTTTCGGATCGAATACCTACGATATGACAATTGTTAATGCGTCTGTTGATAGCTTCGAAAGGGGTATCAACCTTTACAAGTCATTTACAGCGAATACGCCAGGGGTTCCTGAGGACCATAACTTTGTCGTTATTGATGCAGATTTTAGGTCTGTCGCCCTAGAATATGATAATTTTGATAGCACGCTTGATACTGTGATATCCCGCAGCGATCTGCCTTATGAAACACCTGATGTACAGCTTGACCCATTGACCTACTTTGATAATGGCTCCGGTTCTTCAAACGGCTCTCGTCAGGTGGCATTTACTGGTACAAAGACAGATAGTCTGGGTGAGACCAGTTTTGGTGAGAGTGTTGATACGATCAAACTTGGATTTAGTCAGGTCAGAGATCTTTTAGATGAAGAAGGGTATTATGAGACCAGTGATGGTCAGGCATACTTCTTAGCAGATGTGTATTTTTCCGATCGATTAACCGGTGACATTTACAAAGAAGTTCACCCTGTTTTGGTGCAGGATGATACAGCAGAACGATTTGGTGCACCTTATCAATACCATAGCAAGGTTAAATTTAACGGTATTCGCGATTTAGATGCCGATGATGATTTGACTTTTGATACCGCACAGCTGTGGGCTACATTGACTGGTGGGCAAGTAACACTCTCTGAGGCAGCCCTTGCAGAAGAAAATGATGATCTAGAGATGATGGAAATTCACTAGAATCCTGCACTGAGTCTCTTCGAGCCGACCGCAGATTTAGAGCGTTTCATTTTTTGTATTGTCGAGATTGGCGGTACAGTGCAATGCAGGAATAGATTGGTGAATAGGACCACTATCGTGCGCAGTCCAATTCTTATGAAACGCGTCTTCTATGGTGACGGTCTACAGGCCCGCTCCTTAAGAAGCGTGATGTTGACGGCTTTCCAGTTTGGTGCGGGAAATTTCCTAAGGCTTTTGTCAAGCTTGATCCTGACCCGGCTTTTGTTCCCAGATGCTTTTGGCCTTATGGCACTTGTACAGGTCGCGATGACTGGCCTGTTCTTATTGTCAGATTTTGGTTTTAGCGCCGCTATTGTTCAAAATGAACGTGGTGAAGATCCGCGTTATTTCCAAACAGCCTGGACACTCAAAGTGATACGCGGTGTCATTTTGTCAATCTGCGCTGCTCTGATCGCAGCACCTGTTGCGCGGTTTTATGATGAACCCATGATTGCCCAGCTCCTACCAGTGGTCGGTCTAACAGCAATTCTCAATGGGCTATCCTCAATGCATCTAGCGACCGCCAATCGAAAGCTTTTGCTGGGGCGCGTAACGGCGTTGAACTTGACTGGGCAGGTGGTGACGCTGATTGCAACAGTCGTACTGGCCTTTTTGTTGAATTCTGTTTGGGCGCTTGTCTTCGGGGCTTTGATCGGAAGCGCTTATTTTTCGCTCGCTTCGCATTTCGTTATTCCCGGCGAAAGAGCACGTTTTTTCCTGGAACGAGAAGCCGCAAAGAGCCTGTTTGGCTTTGGTAAATTCATCTTCTTTGGAACTGTGGCCACGTTTCTTATCAATCATGGGGACCGGGCGATTTTGGGTAAATTCGTACCCGTGGATGTATTGGCGATCTATCAGATAGGTCTTCTTTTTGCGACTATTCCATTCATGTTTGGCAGTGCGTTATCTTCCAAAGTCATATTTCCCTTGTATTCTCGTATGCGAGAAACGAATGAGCCGAGACAAAGGCAGAAACTTCGTAAATCACGATTTGCTCTTTCTGGGATTTTGTTTGCCGTATCCATTGTTCTGGCTCTTTGTGGTAACTCGATTATCCAGTTGCTTTATGATCCGCGGTACCATTCAGCAGGCCCTGTTTTGGTTTTGGGATCGTTGGCGCTTTTGCCAGCTTTGCTGAGCTTAACGTACTCTCAATATGCGCTAGCGGCGGGGCATTCTGGCCGGTATTCCATGTTGGTGGTATTGACTGCGTTGATACAGATCACCGCTCTATTCGGCGGAATCCTCTTCATGGGAATTGCTGGAGCGCTTCTAGCACCAGCAATTGCCAGTATTTTAGTGTATCCCCTTCTGGTGTATCTCATCCGCCCATATGGAGGTTGGGATCCCTCACATGATGCCATCTTCGCACTGATAGGGATCGTTTCCGTTGGCCTTGTATGGATGCTGCACGGTGACATTCTTAAACCGCTCTTCTTGCCTATTTGAGAAACGCCTCCTTAAGTGCGAGGCGGTTTAATTTGAGGAATGCTATGTCAGTTGTTACATGTTGACCCAGCCGTCTAAATTAGGGTCAATGATATATTGAATATATAAAGTATCGTGTTTCGTGAAAATGTACTTTGCTGCCCTGAGGCTAAATTGATGCTATCTTTCTGGTAAAGAAAATCTAATCACATGACTAAAATCCGTGTACTTCACCCTTCTTCTGCATGGGGAGGTGCCCATGTGCAAACCTGTATCAACATTCTTAAAGGTATGGTTCTTGCGGGTGCTGATGTGCATCTACATCTGATCCGCACAAGAGTGGATATGGGAGATGTGCCATATTCAGCTGTCCTTCCAAAGCCAGTCAATAGGTTTGGGATGCCCCGCTTTGAGCGGCGTTTTGCGCACCTTTGCGAAAAGCGTTTCTTGTCCGCTCTAAAACCAGATGAGGTCACGTGGCTTTGGCCTGGTGTGTCTGTAGAGACGTTTGAGACAGTCAAGGCTCGTGGCAACAAAATCATTATGGAAGGGATCAATACCCGTCAGGCGTATGCCAAAGGTATTCTTGATGATGTTTATGAGACAGCAGGTCTTCCCCAACGACATGGAATCACGGATGAGAAAATAGCCGAAGAAGAGCATCTCCTGTCGATGGCAACACATTTTTTTTCGCCAAGCCCTGGAGTTGATGCCGCGCTTGCGGCTCCAGGAAGTCAATTTACCGGGGAAGTCATGAAGTCTAGCTATGGGACATGGACAACATCGCTCGACGTTAAGGCAGAGAAACCGGCAACTGAAAAAGTCCGTGTTGTGTTTGTGGGTACCGTCGGTATTCGTAAGAATGCCCATTCTCTATTACAGGCTTGGAAGCTGCTTGCACCAGAAAATGCAGAGTTGGTGCTGTATGGATATGTAGAAGATGAAATCGAGTCGTTGTGTCGTGACATTTTGATGCTCGATAGCGTCAAGGTCATGGGTTGGACCCATGATGTACTGTGTGCCCTAAGCAGTTGTGATGTATTTGCGTTTCCGTCTTTTGAGGAAGGGGACCCGCAAGTAACCTATGAAGCGGCGGTATGTGGGTTGCCGATACTTGCATCTCCTATGGGAGGAGGTCGCCTGGCAGAACGAACAGATGCGGTCACCTTATTAGATCCGCATGATGCGGAACACATAGCAAGCACTCTGAAAGAGTTTATCGATAACCCTGACAAGCGCCTGTTGTTTGGCAAAAAGGCCAGGGAGGCTGCAGCTGGGTTTGACTGGAGCGCAATTGGTCAGGAGCGTTTGCAGCTTCTGGAAACAGCCTTAGACGAAGGGTAGGCCTTTATCGATTTCAAGTGTGTTGTCCCGCGACCTGCGCAATTTGTTAAAGGCTATCCCAGAAGGTGTTTCACCCAAAATTTGCATACCCCGACCGCCTGAGGAAACTTAGCGACGATCAGGGCGAGCACTTCATAAAATTCGATCCCTCGAGCCCGCAAGCGTAATGCTTGCAATGGGTAAAGTAGTGTAAGCAAAAATGTATAGGGGCTCAAAAGGAACGTTCCAAACAGAATGAGAACAGGGATCAGGGCACCCCAAACAAGAATAGAACGTTGCTCTTTTTGCCAAATACTAAAGGGCGACCCCCGGTGCAGGGTTGCGACCTCAGCAAAGGCAAAGCCCGCGCGACGACAGCGCCGCAGCCACTGGCTCGCGTTTGACATCGCAATATCGTGCTGAGCCATCTCTGCATCGAGGCGCCAGATTTTCCAACCTTTCTCACGCAGACGGACACACATTTCAGGTTCTTCTCCGGCAATCAAACTGTCGCGGTAGCCGCCAACCTCTTTGAGAGCGTCATATCGGGCCAAGGCAATGCCGCCGATGGCGTCTGTTTCCCCGATCGGCGTATCCCATTCACGATCTGCCAATCTATGCCATAGATTTTTCTCAGGGTGTTTCTCGCGAAGCCGTCCGGCAACGGCAGCAATATGCGGATAGTCCCTCATATAGGTTTGCGCTGTTTCCACCCAATGAGGATCTATTTCACAGTCGCCATCGATCAACTGGACATATTCAGGAGGATTCGCCGCTAGAATCATTAACCCTGCATTTCGGGCTCTTGCAGCCGTGAAGGGGGTGTCCATATCCAAGCTAACCGTGCGGGCGCCGATTTTTTCCGCGACCTCCAAAGAGCCATCGCTTGAGCCACTGTCGACATAGATGACATGGTCGACAACTTTGGTCAGTGCTTCCAAGCATCGCACCAGCCGCTCGCCTTCGTTTCTCCCGATGACCACCGCCGCGACGCTCATATGTTGTCCTGTCGCAGCAACGGGCGCATCACATAGGTCCAATGATCGCGGAAGAAATGTAAGGGGAGTGTCGGAGCCTTCAGTCGGAGCCTTCGGTGGAGGATATTGATAAGGGCGCAAGGGTACATCAAAACAGCGACCAAAAGTGCAAATCCCCACCCCCGGGTCCGTGTGAAATAGATACGCCAGGACGTGTACAGATAGGAGGCCCGGCGTTTTCGGACCGCGCTCTCTTGAAATGCGCCGGTTGCGGCCCCAGCCTGGTGGTCGATCTTAACCTCTGGGACATAGAGGCACAGCCACCCCGCTTTCCGCAGGCGATGCATCAGCTCGACTTCTTCATAATAGAGGAAAAACGCGGGGTCGAAGAAACCGCAGTTTTTGAGAGCTTCAAATCGAAACATCACGCTGGCCCCGGACAGCCAATCGACGAAGCCTTTGGTGGTCTCGACAGGAAGGGGCACGCGCCACCTGTTTATGAGGCGATCAAAGGGGCCGAAATCAATGGTTTGCGCAATCTCGCTGATCAGACCCGGAAATCGAAAAGCGCTTGCCGTTGGGCCTGTCTGCGGGACGTAAATACACCCTCCTGCCGCAGCGGCGCGAGGGGTGTCTTGCAGTGCTGTCACAAGACCTTGCAGCGCATTGGGTCGCAATGCCGCATCGGGGTTCAAAAGCAGCACATAGTCAGGGGGATGCTTGGTGCGGGCGAGCGCGTCCAGAACGACGTTGTTGCCGCGACCAAAGCCATGGTTTGTCTTTTCTGGCCAAATATTGACCTGCTTTCCCCAACCGTTGACGTGATGGGCGTCCTGTAAGATCTGTTCATCATTCCCAGGGGATGCATTATCAAGCACATGCACGGTCGCTTCGATATTGGTTAAATCCTGAGATAAAGCGCTTTCTACCGCGGCGATTGCCAACTGGGCTGTCCCGTAATTTACGATAATGACGTCAATAATCGATGCCGCACTTTGTCTCATCTACGTCACCTAACTTTGCGTATCCCAAAACGAGAATGACGCATGCCGGTCTTTTCGCGCGGATCCAAGAGTTCTCTGTCTTCATCTTCTGCGGAGCCGTCAATTGCCTTATATGCGTCGGTCTCAGCACTACGGTTTTCCAATCTACCGGCAAGCGCTCCGGCCATTACCATCGTTATCGGCGTAATGCCCGAGTTTGGAATTGCATCGATCATATTGGCACAGAGCGCAAATCCGAGCGTGATAGTGATCGGGTCTATGTCTTCCTTGCGCCTTGCATAAAGAGCGATCATCGCCCAAGTCAGAAGGCCAAAGCGACCAATGTAGCGAACCCAACCGCCACCGCCGATTGTGATAACCCAACCACCATCGGTTATGGAAACGTCTCTCCCCCATTCATTGTATATTCTGTTTCTTCCGTAGCTCCCCCACCCAAAAATCGGTTTTTGATTAGCGCGGTCCAGCAACATATCTTCGTTTCGGAGACGAACATTCAATGATCCTGCGCGTTCTGGATCAATAGCTGATGCTAATGCGACCACTCGTTCCGTTGGGACTAAGCCTGCTCCTTTGAGCATTGGATAAAGTAAAATACTGGCGGAAATACAGGCAATGACGGTCATATGAAGCCGCTTGGGGACGCAGATCATCAACGCAAGAATTAAAAGTGTTATTGCGAAAGCACCCAGCGTTTTGGATATCGCCAAAGTGCCTAAAATCCAAATGCCAAGGTACAGCCATTTGTTGTCTTTGGTGTGGCGATACAGACCCCATGCCGCGATCACAGCTGTTGAAAAGAAAATGCCAAGTACCAAACCGTGAGAAAGGAAAACAAGCGGCCTAAAACCACCACCTCGAATGTGCTGGATGAATGAGTGTGGAAAGAACCCGTAGACGATATTGTTAAGCTGTGGGGAAATGCGGATTTCTATTAGCGCGAGGAAAGAATAGCAGAAGGCCGCTATAACAATCGCTTTCAAAAGAAGCGCGTGCTGTTCTGACGTGTGAAGTAGTTTGCGCGCAAGCAGAAATGGGATCAACTGGATAGCGGATGACAGAGCAATCGAAAAGCCATCGTAAATGCTCATGCCGGATAGAACTCTAGGCCCGAAAAACAGGGGATTCCTGTTCGTTAGGACCGTACCGAACGCCCCCAAAACCAAAAGAGCTATGCAAGCCAGCATTATGGGAGAGCGCGGCAGTATCCCCTTTTGGATTTTCGCAGATTGCATCTGATTGCCAGCGAACATCAGTACAAGCAACATTGCGACAAGCGCCGGGATACTGTTCTTTCCAAGAGCAGGCAGCAAAGGAAAATCCCAACCTACCTGGGTCGGCAACAAAAGAAATCCACCAATAATCGTTACGATAAACGCTGCCTGGACAGATAGTTTTTGAAACAGGACAAAAGCAACCAGAGGCCAAGTAAGAAGGGCGATTTGTCCAGTCACGGTGATCTCATGATCAGGTTGCTTTCCTTTGGCAAGTTCTACAGCGCAAAAGGGTCATTTCATAGGGTTATTAATTTTAACCAAAAGAGTGATTCAATCACCGAAAGCGAGACGCGCAGTAAGGTTTAGGCAAATTCTTAAGTTTTTAGTTGAGTTTCAAAATAATCGTGTTCTACGAAGGTACCCAAATAGAAAAACAGAACTTTAGGAATTCGGAAGAAGAGAAATTAATTCAGATAGCCGTTCTAGAGTTTCAGGGTTATCAATGCCTGGGTCTGGCATAATCGTTCCCGGTGCAAAGGCCTGAGGGTCGTCAAGATAACTCTGCAGGCTGTCTTTGGTCCATGTGCCGCTTTTTTTACCTAAGGCCTCAGAATAGCCGTCGAATGGTGTTGCACCAATTGATCTACCTGAGAGACCTGCAAGACTGGGTGCGTTTGTATGATCTCCAAGAGCGACGGAATGGCATTCAATACATGATTGGATCACCTGCTGGAGAGCGTCCACATCAGCTTCATTGAGCCCCATCTGTGCTATCGTATCTCCAATGGGGTCGTGCTCGTAGATATCCCGAGCTTCTAAGAACACCAAGTTATTGTCGTCACTGAGAAGAACTGCTCCACCCTCAACAGGTTGCGCATAACGGACTCGCATCCCAACGGGGATACGTTCAGCAAACAAAACGCGATCATCCTCGATGCGGATCCTGAACAACGATTGTCCAGCCAAAGACGCCATAAGAAGATCGCCGTTCCACGCCGGATGTACATCATTCATTGCGTTCAGACTGGAGATAGCAACAGAGGGTAACCAGGCAAAAACAGGTTTTTCAAACCCATCATGTCGCCCAATACTATCTTCCGTTCCTGGCATAGGTTTTAAATTGTACTGCGTCCCGAATGTGACTTGAGGCCAGCCATAGTTCCTCCCCTCGGTGATGAGATTGAGTTCATCGCCACCACGCATACCATGTTCAACCGTCCACAAAGCGCCGTTGAACCAAGCAACACCTTGCATATTTCTCAGACCTTTGCTGAAGGTCGAATGACCGGAACCATCCAGAGCAATCTTTATGACTTTGCCATGATCGTAGTCGTCATTCTGCGCGACTGATACATCTGAATAAAGGCCATCTAGGTGATAGTCCCCAGACCCTAAATAAATATGTTCATTCCCATCATATGCTATTCTACCGCCCGCCGTATGGCCTTCTATTGCGCGAAATGTTTCTTTGAGAGGCAGGCATGGTTCTGTTTCATAGAGTGTCTTCCAGGCGCTCGCGTCCGCAGAAACGTTGGCGAAATCCTCATCAGATATATCGAGGCGAGCAAGGGCGGTACCATAACATGCACGTTCTGGATGGTACCGCGTAAACGACGCAATCAACGAAAGAGTTTCATCCTCTTTGATCGCCAGAATATCATTATATCTAAACCAGTAGAAACGATGTTCGAGATTGGAGAAACGCCCTTCGGCATCTTCTTTATAAGCCTCAAACCCATTTGGGGGTGCAGCAATTGACAGTTTTTGAATGTTCTCAGGTGAGGTCGCGTAAAAAAACGTCCCATCAGCTGCGAGCACCAACACACCATCTTCTAATCGAGTGAGACCACCGCCACTCAGTTGACGCGATAGGTCAAGTGGTCTGCTGACGGCATCAAGGTTAACAAATGTACTTTCGAACGTCGTGGGAGGAATTGGGTCTTCTTCGCCCAACCAATTTTCAACCCGAGAATGGAAAGACTGGGCCATTTGGTAGGGACGCGTATCAAAGTGAACGAGAGAGGCCCCAAGTGCGACGCTCACTACCGCCAGCCCAACTGACGCAGCTATAACAAAGGAAGGTTTCATCAGGTAAGATCAGTTGGCCATTTCATATATCTGTCGATCTAGCAGAAAGCGCAAAGCATGAGAACCGAACTTTCGACACTAGGGCGCGGAAATGGACCTGACACGCTACATGTGATCCACTAAACCGTCTAAAAACACGGTTCCGGTTGAGGGCATTGTATTGATTAATAATTTACAAGTCTTGAGAGCGTTCGCGGCACTCAACGTGGTGATGTTCCACATTATCGGGATCGCGCATGTCTATGACCATAACGTTGTTTTGCTCGCGCCTCTGTCAGGTTGGGGCAAAAATGGCGTCGATATCTTCTTTGTCATCTCGGGCTTCGTGATGGGGTACTCTCAACTGCAAAATCCGAAACCATGGCGGCAGTTTCTCTTGGGACGGATTGTACGGATCGTGCCAATCTATTGGTTATTGACGTTCGTTTTCGTCTGTATTTACGTTTTGGCTCCTGGCCTTATTGAACGCGTTGTTTTGACACCAGAATATGTCCTTAGTTCGTTATTGTTCATAGCCGCACTTGGGTTTGAAGCTCCAGTCCTCGATGTCGGCTGGACTCTGGAATGGGAAATGCTGTTTTACGTCATCTTTGGCGTTTGCCTGACCATTGGTAGTGCGCGAGCCGCCATCGGGGGCGCGATATCTTTTATGGTGGTTCTCATCCTTTTTCTGGATATGTGGTTGTTGCTAGAATTCATTTATGGGCTTATCGCCGCCCTGCTTTTCCTGGGCATAAAACACTCCAAACGGACCAGTATGGCCCTGTTTCTCTTAGGAGCTGTTGGGTTAGTCGCCGTGATATTCATTAGCCAACCAATCCATCGCGCCTTTGTCTTGGGTATCCCATCTTTCTTTCTCGTGTGGGGCGCTGCCGGGCTTTGGCAAACCAGAAATCAGATTGCACTTTATCTGGGCGCTTCCTCATACAGCATATATCTGATACAGGTCTTTAGTATCCCCGCCTTTTACAAGATCATCGATCTGCTTGACTTACAAATTCAAGCAGATGTTCTTGCCTTGCTCTGCATGATCGTTACTGCGATTGCAGGGTGCATTTTCTACAGCTTGGTTGAACGGTCTATAACTCAAAAACTGCGTAAGACTGTGAGAACATCCAGTTAACACAGATCAGATTGCTTCAGCTATTTTTGACCGCACCGTCTAGGAGTAACTTTCTATGGGGAAAGAATGGGAAGGGTTCTTGAGGCTAAGTCTGAGTACCAGTTTGAAAGTTTTAGCGCTTTCGATAGTTGCATATTTCATCGCGACATGGCTTTTGAAAGAGCCGTTTCCAGATACCTTGCCACAAACATCGAGCCTAAATTCGGAGATGACACTCATCTCGCACGCTGGAGCGGGCCTTCCAGTTGGTGCTTATTCAAATAGTCGCGAAGCGCTGGAACGTGGCGTAGCGGATGGGCTCAATTTCCTAGAGGTTGATTTCAGCTGGACGTCAGACGGAAACCTAGTGCTTTTACGTGATTGGTACCAAGAATTTGACAGCTGGTTTGATCCGTCATTGCTTTACAAAGTGAGGCGCAAGCTAGCGGGACGACCGCTTCCGATGACAACAGAAACGTTTCTTGATCTTGAGATGCGTCACGGTCTTACTCAAATGACACTCAAAGATCTTGCCCTTTGGTTGGCGGCGCACCCTGACGTTTCCATCATCACCGACGTTAAATCAGAGAACCTTCGAGGCCTTTTGCTGATCTCTGAAATCATGCCTAACGCACAGCGGCGGGTTGTCCCCCAAATTTACAGTTTTGAAGAATATGCCCCTGTGCGTGACATGGGATATGAGCAGATCATTTTTACCGGCTATAACAGCGCGGCCTCAGATCGGGACATACGTGATTTTGCCGCGCAGCATGATTTGATGGCCGTCACATTGCCTCAGCACCGTCTCTCGTCCGAGACATTGAGCGCCCTCTCCGACATGAATACGCCTTTGTGGACACATACGGTGAATGATCCGGATTTGGCGGAGCAGTTATTTCATCTTGGCGTCGACGGGCTGTACACTGACACGCTTGTGCCTTGGCAGAAGTGACCGATACGAACGGGAAAGCTGCAAACGTTAGAACGCAGGATTTTGCAAACAAATTTATTTAGAGCTATCAAGCTGTCTGACCATTCGTTCCAGATCGGGAAAGTGGACAAAGCGGTCCGGTAACCTTGTCGACAGCGCTAAAATGTCTTCCGTTTCTTCAAAGACGGCACATTCAAAATCAGGCATGCCGCACATCAAGAATTCATCTCCTTGTGGATCAAACCAGAAGAACTTCCGCGAGTATGGATTGCCGAAAATGATTGGTTGTTCAGGTTGCTCAAGCGCTGCCAGCCGGTCGTTATCCACCGGCCCTAAGAGTTCCGGCAAAAGCCGGGGAAACATATTTGCGCTCAGATAGAAGTCAAAATCGTGGGGTAACTTTGAGGGATGCACAATCACCATCGGTAGCCAGTGCAACAGAATGCCGTCCAACACAGGGCTTTCGAACGACCTTTCGCGGGATTCATCAGCCGTAAAAATCACCACGGTGTTATCCAATAATCCGCGGTCTTCAAGACCTTGCATCAGTTCACCAATTGCAAAGTCGAGATAGGCAATCGCCTTATATCGCTCAAGAGTAAAATCTGATAGAAAATCATCTGGGGTGTTATAGGGGCTATGTGTTCCCGTAGTTAACACAGATACATACCAAGGTGAATCTGGATCTTGGATATCGACATGATCCAGCACGTGTTCAAACAAAGCTCGGTCATCAATCCCCCACACGTCGCTAGAATAGCTATCTGTCCAAGATGTGCGACCTTTGACGTCGCTAAATCCAAGCTGAGGCAAGATGTCATCCTTGTTCATAAAGCCTAAGGGCGCGCTTTGGATGAAAGATGTCTGATAGCCACTATTCCGCAGCTGTGCGGGCAGTGCATCGCGAAAAATAGGGTTGTCGCTTGAAATATGATCCCATTTGAATTCGGTCGATAAATAATAGGGGTAATCCCCTGTCAGAGCTGCATAAAGCCCGTTTGCCGTCACAATCTGGCTGCCAAAATAACGGCTAAAGGTGATGTTGTTGGCCGCCAATAGCGACAGGTTTTCCATTCGCCCAAGCTCAAGGCTTTTGGTTGATAACCCCTCCATATAGATAACCAGCACATTGTGTTGTGTTTGTGATGCTGTGACTTCCGCCGGTGTGACTCGGATAATATCAGGGAAGGCACGTGGATCTGTTGTCGCCGTACTCACCCCTGCCGAAGGCATCAATGGGTGGCGCTGCATCCAATCAGGTTGCAGATAATTATATGTGCCTGCGCCAAGGAAAACGAACGCAAACAGCGGGACCATAATGGCCCCAACAACCCAATGGATCGCCCGAATTCTGAAAACGAAAGGCAAGATCGCACCAAACACGCACAACACGGCAAAGATTTTCAGCAAACCCGAAGTCGTCTGCCCCGCCACAAAAGTCCAATCAGCCGCATGAATGATTGTCAGCAGATTGATATGGGTGTGGTTATATTTGATGTGCTCATAATTGGCCGCCAGAAAGACAATAAGAATGGCCAAAGCAACAAATCGCATCCAACGTTTGAAGATGGGAAGCGCTGCGATCGAGGCTGCAATCCCAGCGAACAGAACATCGCTTAAGATACCAAGCAGCTGACTGGGGCCATGCGCGTTCCACATAGACTGAGCGATTTGCAGATAGCCTTCGGGGTTATAGGTCGGCCGGAAAACATGGATATAATACATCCGTGTGGCGATCATTCGATGCACAAGGCATAAGATCAGAACAGTAAAAAATATCTGTAGAAAACGCCGCCAATATGCTGCAGCGCGATCAGATAAAAAAAATCTATGGAGTAATGGCAAAAGACGATCCGGCTTACGAATGAGTATAAGGTTCATAACTATTGTGACTGGATTCCGTTTTGCAATGCTTTTCAAAGAGCAAAAGAAGACCCGTCACCAATATGACCTCATCAACGAGACACTCCCAGACCACCATCTACTTCATTTTCAAAAAATAGCTTTCAAAGAAACGATAGCTCAGTTCGGCGATCGCTATCGACAGCCCAACGTAAATCACGAAATTGGACAGCCCGCTTCCCAGTACCGAAGTGTTGGTGGCTTCCGTAAACTCAGTGGCAAAATGCAGCCCGATCAGGTGCCACAGATATATGCCATAGCTGACCTCTCCAATGCGTGCGACTGGTCTCCAAGACAATGGGCCAGCCAAGCCGTTGTCTTCGCGGATGCTGACGGCGACTATGATAAGGAGCATCAAACTGTGCATTACGAGATTGGGCCACCCTAGAAGCACCGGCGGAAGAAACTGCCATGCCAGAAGAAGCGCGGTAAACAGAATGGCGGGGGTCAATGTGTGGTTCAGATAGCCCCAGGCCCATCGAAACCCTAAAGGGGTGTGCAGGATCAATGCGCCGACGGCGCCCAACAGCAACGCAGAATACCCCGCCATGGGCAGTCTGAACGTTGCCAACTCTGTTGCGGGGAAAATAATCAATTCAGGCAGAACCCCCATACCAACACAAAAAGCAACGCTTATGAAAATAAGTGCCACAGCCATACGCAGCATATTTTTCATCGGTAGTAGCAACAATACCAGTGGCCAGATCAGATAGTATTGTTCCTCGACAGACAGGGACCACATCGGTGCCAAAAGGGGTATGTCACTATTCAAAAAATTTGCCAAAAACAGATAGTAATAAGGCAAAAGCCCCCACCATTGATCCTGCCCCCGCACCCCAATCCACCAAATCGCGACAAGGGTCACAACTAGAAAATAGACAGGGACAATCCGCAAGATGCGTCGCCGATAAAAACCTTTCAAAGAAAACCGCCCCTGTGCCTGCTCTTCCCGGATCAGAAGTGAGGTGATCAGAAAGCCGGACAACACAAAGAAAAAATCGACGCCACTAAAGCCACGTCTTAAAATTTGGGGCGGCTCAATCAGATCAGTGTAAAGCGGGCTGTGGTGCCAAAGCACCAGAAAAATGCAGATACAGCGTATTCCGTTCAGCGACCCAAAATAGCGTGTCTCTCTAAAGGTCTGATAGGCCACATCGCCCGTGTTTCCATTCATTGCGCCATGTCTTCATCATTCATTTTGCCCAACTCCTTATCGAACAGGCAGCATCTTTGGCCAGCGAAAATCCAGACACTGACCTGGCTCATGGCTTTCGCCAAGGCAAACACCGCCCCAAGACATGTGATAGATTATTCAATTTCGCTGTGCTTTAAGAGCCGCGATACTTTCGAAGAACACCATTGAGTCGCTCCCACAATCCGCATGACCAATATGTCCACCAAACCTTTGCGCCTTGATCACCGTATCGGGATCACGCTTCATCGTGTTGTCACCAAAGGTCTGTTGCGCCGCTCGCAGTCTCTGTTCCTGCTGGGGACGATGCGTTCAGGAAGTACGGTTTTGACGAATATCCTGATCTCGCATGATGACATCGCAGGGTTTGCTGAAAGCATGCTGGTCTATGACCGGCCTGCTCGGCTGCTGGATTTGCGCTATTGGACGTTTCGCTATATGCACCGCTATCCATCCTTCAAAAAGCGGCTTTTTGATAAAATCCTGCACAATCATTTGCTGCCACAGGGGTTTGATCCCTTCGACCCTGAACAAACCCATCTGATTTTTCTGGTCCGATCACCCGCCAGCACGGCCCGCAGTATTGCCAAAATGTTTTCGGACATTGGGGATGCCTACACCACCGATCATATCTGGGCATTGCTCGCAGATCGCTACCTGAAGCTTGCTGAACTTTCCACTCAGGCTGCAGGTCGTTTTCCCATCGCGGCCCTTTCGTATGAAGCCCTTGTGTCGGAACCTGATGCAGCTTTGGTATCTCTAAGTGATTTTCTGGACTTGAGCACGCCCCTCACCCGCCGATATAAAGTGCAACGCTGGGTCGGCCGTTGGGGACTGGGCGATGGCAGTGACAATATCAAAAAGGGCGAATTGATTGCTAAAACACGCCCCCCTGTAACCTATAATGATGTGCCGGATCAGGTGCGCGATGCCTATGAAGCCCTGTTGCAGACACTGAAAGACACGGCCGATATCACACAGCTATAGGCGCGCCAGAACCCGCGCGAGCTGTGATCCCCATGACAGGGAGCGGTCATAAATCTGATCCCGCACTCCGCTTAGATGTGCCACAGCATCCTGATAGCTTTGTGTATCACCGACAAAACGCAGGATTTTTTGCGTCAACTCCGCCTGATTATCAGCGTCAAAGACCAAACAACTGTTCCCCAGCAGCTCTGCCGCTGGCACAACAGAACTCAGGATCGACGGCACGCCATGGGCAGCGGCTTCAAATCCCACCACGGCCAAACCTTCGTTAAAAGAGGACATCGTTGGGCAGACCAGAATATCTGATTGTGCAATCTGGGCATGCACACCCTGTGACGGCAAACGCCCTAGAAACTGAATATGCGGATTGCCAAGACCCGCAATCCTCTGGTGCAGGACGTCTTCTGCGCCACCAGACCCAGCAAAGACGAGCGATATATCATCAAATTTCTCCGAAAGGGCGGCAACCGCCTCCAACAGTAGAAAGATGCCCTTATTCTCTTCAATCCGGCCCAGATACAGCAGGCGACGCGCGCGCCGTGAGTTACGGGCAGGGTAGTGTTGAATGACTTGTGGCACCGCAACCTCTGCGGTGAGTCTGCCCGCCGAGATACCGGCCAATTGTCGCTGGCATTCATGCGAAATACAAACAGCATCTTCCAAATGACGACCGTGACGCCACACCCGAAGCGTTTTGCGAATGCGCTTGGGATTAAACCGCGACTGCCCTTGCGGCCAGAAACTATTGTGCTGGCTGAGGATCAGCACAGATGATCCCCCCAAAGCGCTCCAGGCGTGTTCAGGCACATCGCTGGAGGCCACGACAATATGTGGATCGAAATCCGCAACAGCGCTGACAAGGGCTGTCGTATAAATCTTTTGTGTTTGAAAAAACTCCCGACGCGACTGCCATACCGGTGGTTTGACATGCGCAAAGGTGATCTGCGGATGCGTCGTGTCAGGCAAACCTACGGCGCTGATGATCTGCGCCTGTGCCCCCAATTGGGAGACAAGTTCAAAAAACATCGTGGAATAAGCAATGCAAGGCACGCGCACATCGTGCCGCCGGTCTTGCCAATAGTTGAAACTCCCCACAACATCACCCGGTCCGGGCAGATATGAGATCCGCAATTGACTTGGATCAGACAGACCGAAGCGTCGCAGCGCACCGGCAAGCACATCATCAGGCAGGATCACACAAACGTCGTGATCAAGGGATGCCGTTTGGGATTCTATATTTTGGTTCATGCACATTCATGGCAATATCTAAAAAGTACCTTCAACAACCACATTCAATTTAAGAATGGTAGTGATGTTTTTCCTATCACGCCGATCGATTTCGCATTAACTGTCATCCAACATTTCTCATTTGTGGGCAGGTGCTCTAGACACAGTCTATCCTCGTTGCCCATCAAAGCGTGACACAAAAAACCATGCCCCAAAACACCCACCCCAAACTGGCTTATCTGACCGGCGGCTATCCCAAAGCGTCGCACACCTTCATTCAACGGGAAATTGCAGCTCTGCGGGTTTTGGGGGCGGAGGTGGTCACAACGTCGATCCGGCGTCCTGACGCTACCGATCTGATTGGTTCTGAAGAGGTGCAGGCCAAGCAGGAAACCTTTTATGTTCTGAAGACGGCCCAAAACCCCGTGCATCTTCTGCGCGCGCATCTGGCGCTGCTGATCAAATCGCCTTTGCGCTGGCTGCGCGCGGTGGGCAAGGCGTGGCAGTTTCGCCAGCCGGGCATTCGGGGCACGCTTTGGCATCTGTTTTACTTTCTTGAGGCAGGGGTGCTCGCACATCATCTGAAAAAACAAGGCGTGCAGCATCTGCACAATCATTTCGGAGACTCTTCCGCGACCGTCGCACTCCTGACCTCTATTCTGGCCGATGTCCCCTATAGTTTCACATTGCACGGACCCACGGAATTCTTTGCACCCGAACACTGGAAAATCGGGCAAAAGGTCAAAGACAGTGCCTTTACCGTCTGCATCACCCATTTTGCCCGCAGCCAGACGATGATCTTTTCCGACCCCGGCGATTGGGACAAGTTGAAGATTATCCATTGCGGCGTCGATCCTGACCGTTACGGCGGCGACGCGCCTCAAAATCAAGGCTCGGGATTGGGTCTTCTCTTTGTCGGACGGCTGACGCCGTTAAAAGGCCTCCGTATCCTATTCGAAGCTTTTGAATCGCTACGCGCCACCTATCCCGACCTGCGGCTCGCAGTCATCGGAGATGGCCCTGATAAAGCCTGGGCTGACGCAGAAGCCGCCCGGATCGGAGGCATCTCGATGATGGGGTATCAGTCCCAAAGTGACGTGGCGAAGGCTCTCTCTCAGGCCGATGCGCTTGTGTTGCCGTCATTTGCGGAAGGACTCCCCGTGGTCTTTATGGAGGCACTGGCGGCAGCCACCCCTGTGATCGCCAGCCGTGTGGCTGGGGTGGGTGAATTGGTTGTGGACGGCGAAACCGGGCTGCTGGTCCATGCAGGGGACATCACATCCCTGACGCAGGCGCTGGAGACAATGATCACACAGCCAGAGATGCGCAAGCGCATGGGGCGGGTAGGGCAAGCAATCGTGGCGCAGGAATTCAACAGCCAGCATGAGGCCGCACGCCTATTGACGCTGTTTGACACTCAGGGCGGGCGTTAGAACCTACCGCCCGCGATACCAGCCATCACTGTTTTTCCGCGGTGAAAGTTTCACCGCCAAGGCCACACCAGAGTAGATCACAAAGCCAATGGGATCTTTCATCAGCAAGCGCAGTTTCTGCGCCATGTCAGGTGCCGTTTGATCCCAATTTGCCATGTTTGCTGGAAAGTCCTCATGCATTTTCGCCAGACCTTCATTCTGCCGGCGGCGCACACGGATCAGATTGCCCAACCCCTCGGTGATCGGCCAGGAGTAACGCGCATCCGTGCCCACCATTTCCGATGTGGTAAAATGCATCCGCACAAAAACATCATCCGCTATGACATCTGGCATGACATCCCAGCGCTGGCGACCCGCCTCATTGACAGCGTAAACCCCGCAGCCTGGCACCCCAACTGCCATAAAAGGGAGCTTCTCCCAAAACCGCGCATAGCGCTCCGAAAACCAGCTTTTTGCGGGTCTAATAAAGGGCCTGCCACCAGCAAATGTCGGCTCCGGCCGGTCCAATGCCGCCATCACTCCGGCAATCAGGGGTGGCGTGACTTCAATGTCGGCATCCATATAGAGACGGTTAGGATAGCGCGCCACCGCCTCACCTTCATTGATCGCATTGACCTTGTTGCCTTGTTCCAGATCCAGGACATCAAAGGCCCAACCTTTGGCCGCAAACGCGGATGTTCGGGACAACGCCTCGTGTATGGTGCTATCGCTGCAACCATTGGCAATTACAATCAGCTGCACTTGCGGATCAGGATTCGCAAGCCCCTCTGACTGCAACAACAGATCAAGACAGGGCCCGATATAGCCTTCTTCGTTATTGGCAGGGATAAGGATCGAAATCATGTGATCAATTTGTGATGTGGCATGGGATATGTCACGCCTTGTGTTTCAAACGGTTCGCAAGCCGGCGAACCAGGGGCAGAAACGGAAGGCGCTCTTTCCAGCCTCCATCATAGATGTCCGATTTAGACGATCGCTGCCCGATCACCTCTTGCGGCGTGATCAGCGTGATACAGTCGGGGTGGTCTTTTCGGAACCAGCTATAGGCCCCATCCACATGCATCGGGCCGCCTGCGGGATCTCCCGGCGGCCTTTCTAACATTGCCTCAAAATAGGGGATCATCTTTGCACAGGCCGCTTGCGAAATGACCATCGCATGGGTGGTCTGCACCCCGACCGTGGGCTTCAATGGCACCAATAAAGCATCCGAAGTCTCTATAGACCCTGTGCGAGCGCCCAAAATACGGTGTCCCAGATAGGTGATATCCGGCTCCGTCTCTGCGATCTGTGAGAAGATCGCAGTGCTCTCAGTCAGAAACCGACCAGAGAATTCCGCATCGTCTTCCAGAATAAGAAACCGCTCATGGCCCAATTTTTCGGCTTCACGCAGCACTTCCAGATGGCTGATAAAGCACCCTTTGGCCCCGATTGACGGGAACCCATCTGGAGCCTCCGGCTTTACAGCTGAAAACCGCTGAACCTGTGGCGCATCCGCCCCCAACCCAACCCGCGCCAACTGCGCGCCCATTTCGGCCCACCGGTCAGTCCGATGATCAAGATTGATGACATAGATTTTGGAGAGGCGGGTGAGCATGGGGCAAGGTACTTATGCGTTGGGCGTCAAGTTATCCTGTCATAGCTGCTCACCGCTGAGCTGGGAATGGGCAATGCAAAACACTCTGCGTGCCGTGTGATTTCGGCCAAATAAATTGCAGTGCACCGATTAGCTATTTTGCGCTATGGAGACAACACGTACCGGTATCAACATGAAAGGTTCATATGACAAAACTGGCATCACTTTGGATTGGTCCAGAGCTTGGCAATCTGGAACAACTCTGTGCAAGGTCTTTCATAGACACCGGCAATGAGCTGACGATTTACTGTTATGACGATCTGAAGGATGTTCCGGATGGCGTGAAAGTCGCAGATGCCCGTTCGATTCTAGATACTAAGAGAATTTTGCGGCATGGTGGCGATGGAAGCCCGGCGATCCACGCCGATATTTTCCGCTATGCAATGTTACAAGCCACCGGCAATATCTGGGTTGATTTAGATGTTTTTTCTCTTCGAGAATTCTTCTTCGACACAGAATATGTTTTTGGTTTTGAGATGGGGACCCAAGTCAATAATGCCGTACTGGGCCTGCCAAAAACATCTGCTGCGCTGCAAGGATTGTGTAGCATGAATGTAGACACTTTTGGCTTCCCCAAAGCAGGAAATATTAAACGTCGCTTGGAGTGGCTTTGGAGTATGCGTTTTCGCCCTACATCTATAGAATATTGGCCTTGGGGTTGTACTGGACCGCGCGCGGCAACCTACTATTTTCGCAAAACAGGTGAAGTCAAACATGCCCGTCCCATCGAAGCCTTTTACCCCGTTGGCTTTCAGGATTTGGACCAACTTGTCATCCCGGGAGCCCTGACGGTGGATGAGTTCAGCGATGCCACCTACGGCATCCACCTCTGGGCCGCTGGTCTAAAGCGTCACGTGAATGGGCAATTGGGTGGAAAGGTTCACCCAAATAGTTTGCTCGGTGAACTAATGAGCAAATATGGCCTTCCGTTAACTGTCTGAGCGCATAAGCCCTAAACTTGCCTTTACCTTTTTTCTAAGGCAATCCGTTGAAGGCCGTAGCAAAGGTCTTCAGAATGCTTTTGTATCGAGCGCGTCACATAAGGATGTGAATCCTTTTTTTAAACAACGATATATTGAACATGAAACATCGCCCCGGGGGTCGTTTAAGCGCGATTGTTGCGTCGAGAACGCAGCTCATTTCTAGTCCTTTAACTAAAAAGCTACATGCTCACTCATGACGCATCAGTTGGCTACCGGTTAGACATCGCCGACTTTTTTCGACCACCCGGTACAAAGCCAATCTCGTTCAATCAGCGAATAGCCAAAAGGATCAGGTCGGCGCGGTCCGCCGTGCCGAGCGAAATCAGCGTCAGCAGCGTCTGGGCACATGCCGCGTCGTTCGTGAAATCCCTTGTGATTTGCCTGCTGGCATATCTGTTTATCTCGATTTCCGCCGATGCGCTAAGGCGGCAGCATTGAGGGCGCTCCTCTCTAGCGTCGCAAAACTAGACCAACAGAAAACATATGCCCCATCTTCCTTGTCTCGCTGTACATAAGACACGCGAAATCAGCATGATGCTCTATATTCGCATCAGGGATAGTTCAGAAAACGGGGCTAAAGTTCGAGGCAATGATCAAAAAACTCTTATCCTTCGTCCGTGCCGTTGGGGTCTGCCTTGTTGGCATGTATCCCCTTCCCGGCGCCGCACAAACCACTGATCAGCTCCGCATGAGCGCGTCCAGAGCTCCCATCGACCTGAGCTTTCTCAACGAGGCGCCGGCAGGGCTGCACGGACCGGTGCAAGTGGATGGCCCAAACCTCATCTTTGCCGATGGCACGCCCGTGCGCTTCTGGGGTGCCAATGTGCAAGCCTACGCGATCTTTTCAACCGAACCTGCGCAGATTTGCTATCACGCCAGACGCCTGGCCGCCTTGGGGTTCAATCTGGTGCGGTTGCATCATCACGATTCCACCTGGGTCACTCCGAATATATTTGGCAGAGAGGCCTCAGACACGCTCTCACTTGATCCGATGGCGCTGGATCGCATCGGCCGTTGGGTCGCCTGCCTGAAAGCCGAAGGGATTTACACCTGGCTGGATCTGCACGTCGGCCGCCATATGGGCGCGGCCGAAGGGATCGATTACGCAGATGAGGTCACAGAGAATGGCGGCAGCATCAAAGGTTTCAACTTCGTCAACGACAGCATTCGCGAACGCATGTCAGAGTTTCAGGCCGCCTATCTGTCCTATGAAAACCCGCATACTGGGTTGGCCTTCAAGGATGATCCGGCAATTGCCGCGGTCATGATCTCCAATGAGAACGACGCCACCTATCACTTTGGGAACCGCCTGCTTCCCGATAAGAATGTCCCTCTTCATAATGCGCTTTATATGGAGCGTGCCGCAGCCTTTGCAGACGCTCACAATCTGGACCCCAACCAGGTCTGGCGATCTTGGGAATACGGGCCGTCAAAAATCTTCCTCAACGATCTGGAACGTGAGTTCTTTGCGCCCCTAACGACAGAGATTAAGGATCTAGGGTTTCGAGGCCTGATTACCACCTCCGGGATCTGGGGCGGAATGGGCGCTGCTGGCCTGCCGTCCCTCATGGTTGGCGACATCATCGATGTTCACAGCTATGGGTCAGCGGGTCTGGGCTCCACAGACCCAGACACCAATGCAGACATGGTATCCATCATTGCCGGTGCACAAGTCGCAGGCATGCCGCTCAGCATCTCTGAATGGAACATCTCCCCCTGGCCAGAGCCTGATCGCTTTCTCGCCCCACTGCGCATGGGAGCCGCGGCCGCGCATCAAGGCTGGGACGCGCCGATCATCTATGGCTACGCGCAAAGCGGTCTCGGTCGAGACCCTGTGGCCTACAATTGGCATATTGCCGAAGACCCCTCGCTTTTGGGCCCACTGGCCGTGGCCGCCCTCATGTATCGTCGCGGCGATGTTTCTTTGGCTGATACCACAGTGGCCATATCCCCAGATGCAGAGACCCTGTTTTCTGCACATCACCACGCCACCACCTCGCCCCTGATCCGCGATATTGCCGAACGCTCCCGGTTGGTGACAATCCTGCCAGAGATCGATGAACTGCCGTGGTTGTCTCCTACGCTAGAAGAGTATGACATAGCTCACACACGCTACGATGCAGACAGCGGCAGTTTGCCAGGGCGGGTCATTTTCTCCGACACGGATGAGATACGACGCAACCCCCAGGCTGGCTTGATTTGGATTAACACACCACAGACCTTGATCGTCGCGGGTGAATTGGGAAACGAAATTCAAACCGTTGGGGATTTACGCGTCGACATTGATGCTAATCTGGGGGGCGTAGCAGTGCAAAGCCTTGACGGTGCGGCCCTTAAAGACTCTGGCGATCTGCTCATCACCGTTATGGGACCGTCCACGCCTATTGAGGAAAACCGCCCCCCGTTTCTTGTTGACCGGATAACGGGGACACTCACATTCGCTGCAGCGCCGGAATTGCAGCCAGTAGGCGATATGCTGTCTGACGGAACAGGCCGCGTCTCACACAGGCAGGCCGGGAACTCCCATCAGATCACCTTTGATCGGGCAGCGGCGATTTCATGGATTCGATTAAAGAGACCCTAAACAGGCGGAAATAGATTCTTATAGCTTGCTAACCATTTTGCTTACGCCCGCTGCCGAACTGCCTTCACCGTCAGTTTCGGCAAAATCGCAATACAGGTTGCATAGCGCCCCACCAATCGCCTTGGGTTCGCTAGCATCCGCCAGATCCATTCTGCAGCAATCGCCCGCACCCATTTGGGCGCACGTTTCTGCGTCCCTGCGATAAAATCCAGTCCTGCCCCAATCGATACAAAGCCGACATTGGGCAAAGTCTCAAACGCTCGCGCCGCAAAGACTTCTTGCTTTGGCGCCCCAAGAGCTAGAAACACAACCGCCGCGCCGCTGTCTCTGATAGCAGCGATCGCCTCGTCTGCGGCCGACCCCATGGGATCAAATCCCATTGGTGGGGCGAGTGTTAGGGCCACGCGCAGACCCTCATGCCGCTCTATTAATGCGTCAGCCGCCGCCGCCAACGCGCCCTCTGTTGCACCAAATAGCGCGATGGAGACATCTGCACATACGGCCACATCGACCAAAGGTTCGATCAGTTCTGACCCGGGGATCAGTTCCACTTGCTGCCCTGCCAGCCTCGATAGCCAGACAATTGGGTTACCATCGGCGGTCACATGGGTTTGAGCGGCATAAGCATTGGCAAACTCTTCATCCCGCTGGAGTTTGACCATGTGATCCAAATTCAACGTGGCCAAAGCAAACCCTTGCCCCTCTTTGAAACGCTGCCCGATATCAGCCAACAGAGCGCCTAGATCAGCTGTATTTACCGTAACCTGCCCTGACGGGGTTTCATGCCAAATCATCATTTGCGCCTCAGCGCCCTTGCTCCATTCAAAACAGCAACAAAGGCCCGTTTAATCTTCAATTCTCCATGCTGATGAAACATTCTCGCCGTAAATGCACGATAATATTTAAATCTGCATGGCATGACGTTATATTGAACAAAATTCCCTGTGCTAGAAAAACAGGTTTTGATATATCGCATCCATTGATCAGTAGCGTTTCGGTTTAGGTACATAATGTCAGATACATCACTTGCTCCGCCAAGACTGCTTACGAGTTGGCTAACGCCAGGCCTATTTTGGCTGGCGATTGCCATCATTGGCGGCGGCCTTTTCTTTTCTGACGGTCTGGATGCGCTGCTGACAGCATGGCAACTGCCGGAATACAGCCACGGGCCGCTGATCCCGATCTTATCCGGCTTCTTGTTTCTACGACAACTGAAAGAGGTGCCGATTGATCCCGGCCCTAAAAGTGACCGTTGGGTCGGCTTTATGGTGGTTCTGCTTGCTGTCACAGTTGGCGGGCTTGGGCGACTAGCCAACATCAGCGATATCGTCGCATATGCGACCATCATCTGGGTCGGCGGCATTCTTCTGATCAGCTTTGGCTGGAATACGGGGAAACATTTCTGGCCTCCCGTGCTGCATCTTGTTTATATGCTGCCCCTGCCCGGCGTGCTCTATTACAAGCTTTCGGCAAATCTGCAGTTGATCTCCTCTGAACTAGGTGTCTGGTTCCTTGAACTGGCTTCGGTACCAGTCTTCCTCGACGGTAATATTATTGATCTTGGGGTTCTCAAACTGCATGTGGCCGAGGCCTGTTCGGGCTTGCGCTATCTGTTCCCGATCCTATCCTTTTCCTACATCTTCTCTGTACTCTATCGCGGGCCGATGTGGCACAAAGCCGTTTTGCTGATCTCTGCCGCCCCAATCACGATTTTCATGAACTCGGTACGCATCGCCCTCGCAGGCATCATTGCCCAAAGATACGGGGTCGAATGGCTCGATGGATTTACCCATTTCTTTGAAGGCTGGGTGATCTTCATCTCTTGTATTTTGCTGCTCTTCTTGCTTGCGCGGATCATGCTGTTCTTCAATCCCGAAAAGATGAGCCTCGTCGAAGCATTGGACTTGGACACCACAGGCCTCGGCACACAAGCGGCCCGCCTCCGCTTTACCCGCGCGTCTGCGGCAATGGTGTCCGCCGCTGTTGTGATGATGGCCGTGGCATTTGGCTGGTCGAGCTTTGCGCCAGAGCGGAATGGAATTGTGGTTGAAAGAACGTCCTTTGTTTCATTCCCTAGGAAATTGGGCGATTGGACGCAGGAAGGACCACCAGAGCAGTTATCGGCGGGTATTGCTGCATCTTTAGGAGCTGACGATTATTACTCCGCGCAATACACCAACCCATCCGAAGCACTGCCTGTGAGCTTCTTCTCCGCCTGGTATGTGGATCAAAGCCAAGGCGGCGTGCACTCTCCCGAAATCTGCTTGCCTGGTGCCGGTTGGGAGATCTCATGGCTGGAACGCTCTGATCTGACCGAAGAAATGAACTGGCCCACACCTTTCGAAGTCAACCGTGCGATCATCCAGAAGGGCGAAGTGCAGATGATGGTCTATTACTGGTTCGAACAGAAAGGCCGAAAAATTGCTTGGGACTTTGAAGCCAAGTTTTGGTTGATGGTCGATGGCATCCGGACAGGCCGCACCGATGGCGCACTGGTCAGGCTGACCACACTAATTGGTCCAAATGAAGATGCTGCTGCCGCGGATGCGAGGCTTATGGATATGCTGCGTGAAGTTATGGAACCGCTGCCAGAGTTTGTGCCGGATGAATAGTTCTGACTAGGGATAACTGATCTGCATTGCGATTTTGAGAACAGGTTTCACCCGACGTTTGTTCTTTTGGTCTGATGTGACTAAGTCAAAGTCCTCTACCGAGTTCAGTTGCCGAAACCTAGGAGAGCGATCACCCAGATCGATCTCAATAAATAGACTTACCTTTGTGGTCCATTTGGGTTCCGCCTTCGCTCACAAAAAAGGTTCTCGCCATAACGGCCGAGTGCCCTTTTGATCGTCGTGACCAAGAGATACTAGCAAAGACATAGTCAATTGGTGCCCAGAAGAGGACTCGAACCTCCACGTCCATACGGACACCAGCACCTGAAGCTGGCGCGTCTACCAATTCCGCCATCTGGGCACGGGTTGGTGAGGGCGGGATTTACGCGCGGTTGGGGGTGCTGTCAACGGGATTCGGCGCTGGTTTCATCTTGTTTGAGACAGTCCCTGAAGGTAAACCCCAGACTGAGATTCAAAAAGGAGGCCTCGCATGTCCCAATTGGTCACCATCTTTGGCGGTTCCGGTTTCGTCGGGCGCTACATCGCTCGCCGTATGGCTCAAGAAGGGTGGCGCGTTCGGGTTGCAGTTCGTAACCCGAATGAGGCGATGTATGTGCGGCCCTACGGGAGCGTCGGTCAGGTCGAGCCAGTGTTCTGCAATATCCGCGATGACGCGAGCGTGGCTGCAGTAACGGCGGGTGCCGATGCGGTTGTGAACTGTGTCGGCGTTTTGGACGAGGTCGGCAAAAATACTTTCGAGGCAGTTCAAGCCGAAGCCCCCGGTCGTATCGCGCGTCTGGCGGCGGAGCATGGCGTTTCGCGGATGGTGCATATCTCCTCCATCGGGGCCAGTGGTAACTCCGCAAGCGAATACAGCCGGACAAAGGCAGCGGGTGAGGCCGCCGTATTGGAACACATGCCGGACGCGATGATCTTGCGGCCGTCGATCATATTTGGGCCGGAAGATGATTTCTTTAACCGCTTCGCGAGCATGTCGCGGCTTGGCCCTGTTTTACCTGTCGTGGGCGCAGATACGCTCTTCCAACCGGTGTTTGTGGATGACGTGGCAGCGGCAGCAGAAAAGGGTGTTCTGGGCGCGGCTGACGGCGGCGTTTATGAACTAGGCGGGCCAGACAAAGAAAGTTTCCGAGAACTAATGCAACGCATGTTGGATGTCGTGCGGCGCCGACGGTTGATCCTGAATATGCCAAACTGGATCGCGCGGATCATGGCGTTCACCTTTTCGGTCGCTCACGTTCTGACGCTTGGCATTGTTCCAAAGGCGATTACGGCGGATCAGATAAAGAACCTCGCGGTTGATAATGTGGTAGCTGATGACGCCAAGGGGCTTGACGATCTGTGCATTCGGCCCACTGCAATGGCTGCAATACTGCCGGACTACCTGTGGCGGTTTCGGCCGTCTGGGCAGTACGACGCGATCAAGGAATCCGCTAAGAACCTTCGGGAGTCCTGATGGACGGAAATACAACGCTCGTTGCCGCGCTTCTTGGAATCCTTGAAGGCGCGACCGAGTTTATTCCTGTATCGTCCACAGCCCATCTGCTTTTGGCTGGCGAGGTTCTGGGCTTTGAAAGCACAGCTAAAACCTTTGAAATTGTTATTCAGTTGGGCGCCGTTTTGGCGATCTTATCTGTCTATGCGAAACGCCTTTTGGGTGTCGCGAAGCAAACTCCGCATGATCCCGAGGCGCGGCGCTTTTTTCTCAGCATTGTGCTTGCCTGTATTCCTGCTGGCGTTCTCGGAATTGCGTTCAATGACTTCATCAAAGAGACGTTGTTCAACAGCCTGACAGCGATTGCGATTGTGTTGATCGTTGGGGGTGTGATCCTGCTTTTTGTGGATCGGTTAAAGCTGACCGTGAAGCATGAAGACGCGATGAGAGTACCTTTGAAAACGGCCTTTGCGATTGGCCTGTTTCAGTGTCTGGCGTTGATGCCTGGAACGTCGCGAAGTGGGGCGACAATCGTGGGCGGTATGCTGATGGGGGTCAGTAAACGCGCGGCGGCGGAGTTTTCGTTTTTCCTGACGATGCCGGTGATGTTTGGGGCCACTTTGGTGGACCTTTTGAAGAACTGGGATCAGCTAGATGGATCAGCGATTTGGTTGATTGCGGTTGGATTTGCGACGGCGTTCATCACGGCTGTGATCGTTGTGCGGGTCGTTTTGGATTACATTTCCCAAAATGGGTATGCGCTTTTCGGGTGGTGGAGAATCATCGTTGGCCTTGCGGCATTGGGGTATTTGCATATATAGGTCAGTAATAGTTATCTAAATTCTGCCTAAATTTGCACAATGAAATGCGCTGAATGAGAAAATACCTACATTTATGTCAGTATTACTGACTTTTCATTTCCAAGCGAGCCGACTAAACAGCGGTTTCCACCGAAATGCGGAGTTGCGCTATGGCAGGCCAGAAGATGTTGAAATTCACCACCGTAGACCGGGACATGCCCGAGAAGCGTGTGCCGAATTTACGTAAGCAAGATTTCAACGAAATTTATGCAGAGTACGCGCGGGAAAAAGCGGCGGAGCAAGCCAGCCGGTGTTCGCAATGTGGCGTGCCCTATTGCCAGTCTCATTGCCCATTGCACAACAACATTCCCGATTGGCTGCGTCTGACAGCGGAAGGCCGTTTGCAAGAGGCTTATGAGATCAGCCAAGCGACCAATACGTTCCCCGAAATCTGTGGCCGCATTTGCCCGCAGGACCGCTTGTGCGAAGGCAACTGCGTGATCGAACAGTCTGGCCACGGGACAGTCACGATCGGGTCGGTGGAGAAGTACATTACAGACACCGCGTTTGAAGAAGGGTGGGTGAAACCCATCTCTCCTTCCGTTGAGCGGGCCGAGAGCGTTGGCATCATCGGTGCAGGCCCCGGCGGTTTGGCCGCAGCGGATCGTCTGCGTCGCGAAGGGGTTCAGGTGACGGTTTATGATCGTTATGACCGTGGCGGCGGATTGCTGACCTATGGCATCCCCGGCTTTAAGCTTGAAAAAGACACTGTGATGCAGCGGATGCAGCAGTTGGAAGACGGCGGTGTTCAATTTGTTCTGAACTGCAATGTCGGCGAAGATCTGTCTTTCGACGCCATCAGAGGCAAGCATGATGCGGTTTTGATCGCCACGGGCGTTTATAAGTCGCGCGATCTGCCTGATGCGGACGCAGACGGGATTGTCCGTGCGATTGATTATCTGACCGCGAGCAACCGCAAGAGCTTTGGCGATGATGTTGAAGAGTTTGACAGCGGCGAGTTGAACGCTGTTGGCAAACGCGTTGTTGTTATTGGCGGCGGCGATACTGCAATGGACTGCGTGCGGACAGCGATCCGTCAGGGGGCTGAAAGCGTCAAATGTCTCTATCGCCGCGACCGCGCCAACATGCCCGGATCGCAGCGGGAAGTTGCGAATGCAGAGGAAGAGGGCGTTGAGTTTGTTTGGCTTTCTGCCCCCGCTGGGTTTGAAGGCGACGCGGTCTCGGGCGTGACTGTTCAAAAGATGCGCCTTGGCCAGCCAGATGCGACAGGGCGTCAGGCCCCCGAAGTTATCCAAGGGGCGGACTACGTGGAAGGCGCTGATCTTGTGATCAAAGCGCTGGGTTTTGAGCCTGAAGACCTCCCCGCGCTTTGGGGTGTCGAGGGCTTAGAAGTGACCCGATGGGGCACGATCAAGGCAGAATTTACAACCGGTCAGACCAGCCTTGAGGGCGTGTTTGCAGCGGGCGATATCGTACGCGGAGCGTCGCTAGTTGTCTGGGCGATTAAAGACGGGCGCGACTGTGCCGATGCCATTCTGGACTATCTGAGCAGTGCAAATGCGGTGGCGGCAGAATGATGCACAGAGCGTACACAGAGCGTACACAGGCTGTACATACACATCGTACACACACTGCGACCATTGGGGCAGGGATGCTGACCCTTTTGGTTGCTATCGGGTTAACGGCAACGCCTGCATTTTCGCAGACAGCAGAGACCTTTTCGCTTCCGGCGGGCTGTGAGGCTTGGGTCACTGTTCAGGCCAAAGACTGCACGGTGGAGCATAACTTCACCTGCGAGGGTGATCCTATAGGTCTGAAACAGCGGGTGACGATGGATGAGGAAGGGATGACCTATCTGGGTGCGACTGATGATGAATCGCAGTGGATCAGAAGCTTTCACCCACGGTCCGGCCACACGGAGCAATTGGAAGATAACCCGCGTGATCGGGCGTCATTGACTGAGCTGATCGAGACAGGGATCGACACCTACGATTTCCGCACCCTGTCGCCAGAGCTGGGCGCGACGCGCTTTGTTGGTCAGGATTCCTTGACCGGTCGCGTTGTGACGATTGATGGCGTGACCTTGGAAGAGACGCAGTTCAACATCACCGCTTATGCCGAAGACGGGACAGAGCTGTGGTCCGCCGAAGGCAATGAATACATCAGCCGCGACTGGCGCATGTTCCAAGCGGGGCCCGGCACCGTGACCACGCCCCGCGAAACCTACGAAGAAGATGACAGCCCGGTGGAATACATTTTCCCCGGCGAGCCCGGCTTTTTGTCGGTGAACCCAAAGCATGGGTGTGGATTGACCTTGTCCAGCAGCCCTGTGACTGCCCTGAAGGAGTATCTAAATGTCGACCTTTGATAATGCTTGGGTAGAAGCCGAAAAGGCAAAGCGGGATTGGATGGCTGAAAACAGCCTCTATCGCGATGCAGATGAACATGCGTCTTGTGGCGTTGGTCTTGTTGTGTCCATCGATGGAATTCCGTCGCGTGGCGTGGTTGAGAACGGTATTGATGCGCTCAAGGCGGTTTGGCACCGTGGTGCGGTGGATGCGGATGGGAAGACAGGCGATGGCGCAGGTATTCACGTGCAGATCCCTGTGCCGTTTTTCTATGATCAGGTGCGGCGGACCGGGCATGAGCCGGATGACAACAAGCTGATTGCGGTTGGTCAGATTTTCCTGCCTCGGACGGATTTTGGCGCTCAGGAGCAGAGCCGGACTATTGTTGAGGCCGAAGTTCTTCGCATGGGTCATTATATTTACGGCTGGCGTCACGTGCCGGTCGACAATGACTGTCTGGGTGAGAAGGCGAACGCGACGCGGCCAGAGATTGAACAAATCCTGATCCGCAATGAAAAGGACATCAGCGAGGAAGAGTTCGAGCGTGAGCTCTATATCATCCGTCGCCGGATCGAGAAAGCGGCTGGGCCCGACCTTTATGTCTGTTCGATGTCGTGTCGGTCGATCATCTATAAGGGCATGATGCTCGCTGAGCAGGTGGCGATTTTCTATCCCGACCTGATGGACGAACGGTTCGAGAGTGCGTTTGCGATTTACCACCAGCGCTATTCGACGAACACCTTCCCGCAGTGGTCTTTGGCGCAGCCGTTCCGCATGTTGGCGCACAATGGTGAGATCAACACGCTGAAAGGCAACGTCAACTGGATGCGCAGCCACGAGATCCGTATGGCCTCTGGCGCGTTCGGAGATTCCGCCGAAGACATCAAGCCGATTATTCCGGCTGGCGCGTCTGATTCCTCGGCTTTGGATTCCGTCTTCGAAGTGCTGGTGCGCGCTGGGCGCAACGCGCCGATGGCGAAGACGATGATGGTGCCAGAAGCGTGGTCGAAGCAGGCGGTGGATATGCCGCAGGCGTGGCAGGACATGTACGGCTATTGCAACGCGGTGATGGAGCCTTGGGATGGTCCGGCTGCATTGGCGATGACCGATGGTCGTTGGGTGTGCGGCGGATTGGACCGAAACGGTTTGCGGCCTTTGCGCTATGTCGTCACTGGTGATGGGCTGCTGATTGCAGGGTCCGAAGTTGGCATGGTGCCAATTGATGAGGCCACTGTTGTAGAGAAGGGCGCGCTTGGCCCTGGACAGTTGATCGCCGTTGATATGGAAGAGGGCAAGCTCTTCCATGACACTGAGATAAAGGATCAGTTGGCAGCGGCGCAGCCGTTTGGGGAATGGGTCGGCAAGGTCACTGACCTGAATAGCATGCTCAAGGACATACCCGAGACAGCGATGTTTAGCGGTGATGACCTACGGACGCGTCAGGTCTCTGCCGGGTACTCCATTGAGGAACTGGAACAAGTTCTGGCCCCGATGGCCGAGGACGGGAAAGAGATGATCGCGTCTATGGGTGACGACACACCGTCCGCGGTTCTGTCAAAAACCTATCGTCCGCTCAGCCATTTCTTCAGGCAGAACTTCTCTCAAGTGACAAACCCGCCGATCGATAGCTTGCGGGAAAGCCGCGTGATGTCGCTGAAAACGCGGTTCGGGAACCTCAAGAACGTGCTGGATGAAAGCAGCAGCCAGACAGAAATTCTAGTCTTGGACAGCCCGTTCGTGGCAAATGCCGAGTTCGACAAGATGGTTGAACAGTTTGGCGATGATGTTGCGATCATTGATTGTACATTTGAGGCTGGGGCAGGCGCGTTGAGTGCGGGTCTCGCGCGCATTCGGTCCGAGGCCGAAGACGCCGTGCGATCCGGCGCAGGGCACATTGTTTTAACCGATCAGCATCAGTCACAAGCGCGCATCGGGATGCCGATGATCCTTGCGACATCGGCGGTGCATTCCGGTTTGACGAAGAACGGGTTGCGGACGTTCTGTTCAATCAACGTGCGGTCGGCGGAGTGTATTGATCCGCATTACTTCGCGGTTTTGATCGGCTGCGGTGCGACCACCGTGAATGCGTATCTCGCGCAAGATTCCATTGCTGATCGTATCGGTCGCGGCTTGATCGATGGATCACTGACCGATGCAATGCGCCGGTATCGGGCGGCTGTTGATGCAGGCTTGCTCAAGATCATGTCAAAGATGGGAATTTCGGTTCTGTCATCTTATCGTGGCGGTCTGAATTTTGAGGCTGTTGGCCTCTCCCGCGCGATGGTGGCGGAGTACTTCCCCGGAATGCACAGCCGGATTTCCGGCATTGGTGTCAGCGGTATCCAGTCGAAGTTGGAAGAGATTCACGCCAAAGGCTGGAAGAATGGCACTGATATTCTGCCCATCGGTGGCTTCTATAAAGCGCGTCGGTCTGGCGAAAAGCATGCGTGGGAAGCGCAAACCATGCACCTGATGCAGGCGGCCTGTAACAACGCCTCTTACGCGATGTGGCAGCAGTATTCGAAGAAGATGCAAGCCAATCCGCCGATCCACTTGCGCGACTTGCTGGCGATCAAACCGCTTGGCGCGCCGGTGCCGATTGAGGAGGTGGAAAGCATCACCTCGATCCGTAAGCGGTTCGTGACACCAGGCATGTCGCTTGGTGCGTTGAGCCCCGAGGCGCATAAAACGCTGAACGTGGCCATGAACCGGATTGGGGCCAAGTCAGACTCTGGCGAAGGCGGCGAAGATCCGGCGCATTTCCATCCAGAGCCCAACGGCGACAACCCATCCGCGAAGATCAAGCAGGTGGCGTCGGGCCGCTTTGGTGTGACGGCCGAATATTTGAACCACTGTGAAGAGCTTGAGATCAAGGTCGCCCAAGGTGCGAAGCCGGGTGAGGGTGGTCAGTTGCCGGGGATGAAAGTCACCGATCTGATTGCGCGTCTGCGGCATTCGACAAAAGGCGTGACACTGATCTCTCCTCCGCCGCACCACGACATTTATTCGATCGAGGATTTGGCGCAGCTCATCTATGACCTCAAGCAGATTAACCCTCGCTGTAAGGTGACGGTGAAACTGGTGTCGTCCTCTGGCGTCGGCACGATTGCCGCGGGTGTTGCTAAGGCAAAGGCAGATGTCATCCTTGTTTCGGGCCACAATGGCGGCACGGGTGCGTCGCCCGCGACCTCGATCAAATACGCGGGTCTTCCGTGGGAGATGGGCCTGACTGAGGCGCATCAGGTTCTGGCGATGAACAACCTGCGGGAGCGGGTGACACTTCGGACCGACGGTGGTTTGCGCACGGGCCGTGATATTGTCATGGCGGCTATGATGGGTGCGGAAGAATACGGCATCGGCACCGCAGCATTGATTGCGATGGGTTGCATTATGGTTCGCCAGTGTCAGTCAAACACCTGTCCCGTGGGCGTGTGTACTCAGGACGAAGCGTTGCGTGGGAAGTTCACTGGCAACGCCGATAAGGTGGTCAACCTGATCACCTTCTATGCGACGGAAGTGCGTGAGCTTCTTGCGGAGCTTGGGGCGCGGTCGTTGGATGAGATCATCGGACGCGCGGACCTTCTTACGCAGGTCAGCCGTGGCTCGGCACATTTGGATGACCTCGACCTGAACCCGCTGTTGATCACCGTCGATGGAGCGTCAAAGATCACCTATGATCGTGACCGGCCTCGGAATGCTGTTGACGACACGTTGGATGCTCAGATCGTGAAGGATGCCGAACGCTTCCTGAAAGATGGTGAGAAGATGCAACTGGATTACGCAGTCCAGAACACGCTGCGGACCATCGGCACACGGACCTCAAGCCATATCGTGCAAGAACACGGTATGCGGAACGATTTGCAGCCGGACCACCTGACGGTGAAACTGCGCGGCTCTGCTGGTCAGTCCTTGGGTGCTTTTGCGGTGCCCGGGTTGAAACTGGAAGTCAGCGGTGATGCCAATGACTATGTCGGTAAGGGTCTGTCGGGCGGTATGATCGTCGTGCGCCCACCAATGGCGAGCCCGCTTGTGGCCTCTGAGAACACGATCATCGGCAACACCGTTTTGTACGGTGCGACGGACGGCTATCTCTTTGCAGCGGGTCGTGCGGGCGAACGGTTTGCGGTTCGAAACTCCGGCGCGAAGGTCGTGATCGAGGGCTGTGGCACCAATGGCTGTGAATATATGACCGGCGGTGTCGCGGTGATCCTTGGCTCGATTGGTGCAAATTTCGGGGCCGGTATGACCGGTGGTATGGCGTATCTCTATGAACCGGACGGCGCTTCTGCCGAGTTGGTGAATATGGAAACGCTTGTGACTTGCCCGGTGACCGTGGACTATTGGATGGATCAGCTTCACGGGTTGATCCAGATGCACGCCAAAGAGACGGGCAGCCAGAAAGCGGCCCAGATCTTGCAGGATTGGGACATTGAGAAGCATCACTTCTTGCAGGTGTGTCCGAAGGAAATGCTGGTTCACATACCGCATCCGTTAAGCATCGAAGATGCGGCTATTCCTGCGGAATGAAGCATGACCCTGCGCGACCATCGGTGCGCGCAGGGATGCCAACCCTTGACCGCGTGACAGCTTCGCGGGGATAAGGACCTATGGCACGAGCAGGCTCTAAGTCTAAGAAAAAGAAGCCCGAGAAAACCAGCCCCGTAGCGAACGCCTTTCGCACGGCGTCGCGTTGGATTTTTCGTGGGGTCTTGGCGTTTGTGCTGCTGATCCTTTTCGTGACCTTGCTGTATCGTTTCGTCGATCCACCGACGACACCTTATGCGTTTTCTGAAAGTCGGCGGCTTGACGGGATTGAGCGCGAGTGGGTCGATATGGAGTTGATTGCGCCAGTGATGGCGCGTTCCGCTGTGGCTGCCGAAGATGCGAACTTTTGCTTGCATTGGGGGTTGGATGTGAACGCCATTCAGGCCGCTATTGACAGTGGTGGGACGAGTGGGGCGTCCACCATCAGCCAGCAGGTGGTGAAGAACGTCTACCTTTGGCATGGGCGATCTTGGGTCCGTAAGTCGATGGAGGCGCTGTGGACACCGTTAATGGAAGCGATGTGGCCAAAGCGGCGGATCCTAGAGGTTTATTTGAACGTCGCGGAGTTTGATGAAGGTGTGTTTGGCGTTCAGGCGGCAGCGCAGCATTATTTCGGTGTGGATGCCGACCAACTCACCGCGGTGCAGGCGGCGCGTTTGGCGGCGATTTTGCCCGCGCCGAAGACACGGTCGGCCTCCAATCCATCTGCATCCGTGCGGAGGCGCGCGGCGTCGATCATGGATGGGGCGGCCACGATCTTGGCGGATGGGCGCGCGGCCTGTTTTGAAGACGGATAGGCGCTTGAACCGATCTGTGGTCGATGGCATTGAAGAGGCACCCCAGCGCAATGGATGTTTCATGAACCGCCTCTACCACTACCCGATTTCCCCTTTTTCCAGAAAAGTTCGGCTATCACTCGCTGAGAAAAAGATCGAAGTTGAGTTGGTCGAGGAGCGGTATTGGGAGCAAGATGCGGATTTCCTACTGCGCAATCCTGCGGGCAAGGTGCCTGTCTTGCGAATGGGATCGCAAACTTTGTCGGACAGCACGGCGATTTGTGAATATCTCGAAGACGCTTACCCAACACCTGCCTTGCTGCCACGTGGCGCGGAAGATCGTTATGAGGTCAGACGTCTGGTGGCGTGGTTTGATGATAAGTTTCACCATGAGGTGACATCGAAGCTTTTAGGAGAGCGGATGTTCCGTAAGGTGATGGGCACGGGCTATCCTGACAGCGCAAACGTCAAAGCTGGGGCCAAGGCGATCAAGTATCATTTGGACTATATGGCGCGGCTGTTGGATCAGCGCCGCTGGCTTGCGGGCAATGAGATGTCGCTGGCGGATTTTGCGGCGGCTGCACATTTGTCCTGTTTGGACTATATCTCTGACGTGGATTGGAACCGCTCGGAGGTGGTGAAAGATTGGTATGCTAAGATCAAATCGCGGCCCGCATTCCGGTCGCTTTTGGCAGATCAGGTGCCCGGATTTCCGCAGCCTGCGCATTATGCCGATCTGGATTTCTAAACCGGGGCTCTGCCCCCGCGGCTGCGCCGCTCCTCCGAGGTATTTTTGGCAAGAGGAAAACCTGTGATGAAGGAGGCTTTGGTCTCTTTTGCGCATGATGCGGGGTTTTCGAAAGTGGGCGTTTGTCGGCCCGATGCTGCGCCGCAAATTGCGGATCGTTTGGCCGCGTTTGTAGAGGCCGGACGTCACGGGCAGATGGGATGGATGGCCGAGCGGATGGGCTGGCGTGGCGATCCCACGGCGCTTTGGCCCGAGGCGAAATCAGTGATCATGTTGGTGGAGCGCTATACGCCGGAGCATGATCCGCTGGCGATTTTGGACCATCCTGAGAAAGCGGCGATTAGTGTCTATGCGCAGGGACGCGACTACCATGATGTGGTGAAGAAACGGCTCAAACGGGTGGGGCGCTGGCTAATCGAGCAGAAACCGGAGGCTGAAATCAAGGTTTTCGTGGATACCGCGCCGGTGATGGAAAAGCCGCTCGCGCAGGCTGCGGGGTTGGGTTGGCAGGGCAAGCATACCAATCTTCTATCGCGTGATCTGGGGAATTGGTTTTTTCTGGGCGCGATTTTCACCACTGTTGAGTTGGAGCCGGATGCGGCGGAAGAGGAACACTGTGGGTCGTGTCGCGCCTGTTTGGACATTTGCCCGACCGATGCCTTTCCCGCACCCTTCCAGTTGGATGCGCGGCGGTGCATTTCGTATTTGACGATTGAGCATAAGGGGCCAGTTGATCCTGACTTGCGTACAGCACTCGGCAACCGAATTTACGGGTGTGATGATTGCTTGGCGGTCTGCCCTTGGAACAAGTTTGCGCAAGAGGGGCGGGATGCAAAGCTTGCCGCGCGCGAGGATTTGTTGGCGCCGGATTTGATCGGTCTGGCGCAGTTGGATGATGCGGGGTTTCGGCAATTTTTCTCTGGCTCGCCGATCAAACGGATTGGGCGGGATCGATTTGTGCGCAATGTGACCTATGCTTTGGGGAACTCAGGGATGCCCGAGGCGGTGCCGGTTTTGCGTGATTTGATTCATGATCCGGATGAGGCCGTCTCAGACGGTGCGTGCTGGGCGTTGGAACAGCTGGAGGATTGATCATGCTTCGTTTGTTTATGGTTTTATGTGCCTTGCCCATGGCGGCATTTGCGCAAGTCGAACAAGGCGCGCCGAACGCGAATTTCGCACCAGCGTTTGAGAACCAGACGCGGGCGCCTGCGCTGGCGGAAACGCGGTTGGCGGTGTCCGTTTTTGCGGACGGTCTTGAGCGGCCCTGGGGGATCGCGCCGTTGCCGGGTGGGCAGTTTCTGGTGACGGAGCGCGGTGGGACCATGCGGGTTGTCTCGGCAGATGGGTCCGTGTCTGGGCCTTTGACTGGGGTGCCTCAGGTGAATGCGACAGGGCAGGGTGGTCTGCTGGATGTGGCTGTGTCACCGCGATTTGCGCAGGATCGGTTGGTGTTCTGGACGTACTCCAAGCCTGTTCGAGGCGGGATTGTGACCGCGGCAGCGCGGGGTGTTTTGAGCGCTGATGGGCGGTTGAGCGATGTGCGGGATATATTCGTGCAGACCGATCCGAATTCTGGAGGGCGGCATTTTGGCAGCCGGATCATTCTGATGGCAGATGGCACCGTTTGGATCACCACGGGGGATCGTGGTGAGGGCGACGGTGGGGACATGCCTCAGCAATTGGACAGCACGGTGGGCAAGGTCATTCGGGTGAATGTGGATGGCTCGGTGCCCTCTGACAATCCCTTTGTAGGCCGTGCTGGGGATGATCAGATTTGGTCGCTCGGGCATCGAAATATGCAGGGCGCCGCGACTGATGGGCGCGGGCGTTTGTGGACGATCGAGCATGGGCCGCGCGGGGGTGATGAGTTGAACCGGCCTTTGGCGGGGCGGAACTATGGCTGGCCGATTGTATCTTATGGGATCAACTATTCGGGGCGGGCGCTTGGGTCAGGCGCTGCTGTTTTGGAAGGGACCGAGCAGCCGGTCTATTACTGGGACCCGGTGATCGCGCCTGCGGGGATGTCGTTTTATGATGGACCATATGCTGCGTGGCAGGGGGATTTGCTGATCGGATCGCTCAACCCCGGTGGGCTGGTTCGGTTGAAGATCAGCGGAGATCGGGTTGTTGGTGAAGAGCGAATGCTGACAAATGTGGGCCGTGTGCGGGATGTTGAGGTGCTGGCGGACGGGCGTGTTTTGCTGTTGGTTGATGGTGGGGAGGTTTTGGAAGTTAGGCCGAGGGGGTAGGTGTATGGGTTGTGGACACAGCGTTCATTTCCTCGCGACCGACTGGTTCCGAGTTGCGATAGCCTTAGGCCAAGAACACTTGCCAGAAATCACAGATTGCGAGCTCTGCTCAGTGTAACGGGCGTCATTCCCAGATATGAAGCAATATGGAAATGAGCGAACAACGTCTCATACCCAGGGTGCGCCTGTCGGAACCACTCTAGACGTTGCCGTGCGCTCAATGCTGAAAGGCACCACTCTCGTCCGACTTTCAGGGCTAACTCCTCGCGCATTATGTCGTTGCCCCATTCGCGTACACTTTCCAGATTTACCATCAGATCCATCAACTGTGCAGTCGGCATTGAGGCGACAGCGGCGTCATCCAAAATCTCAATATCCACAAACGAGCGTCCGCCTGACGTTCTTGCCATATTTGGTGTTATCACCATTGGAGCGGCGTACAGGTTCAGGTTTACCTCGGTCCCTTCGGCATCGGTGACGACGCTTCGCGCACGTCCACTGAGTAGGAGATACTCGTTCTCCTCTCGCTCACCTTGGCTCGATAGATAGCTTCCGACGGGCCAGTTGCGTATTTCGAATGCACCTACTAACGTCTCCCGATCAGTGTTCCTGAGGCCCGTTATGAGTTTTTCGATGGTACTCTGGTGGTTTTCCACTTCATGCGCCCCCAGCTCACGTTATCAAATGATAATGCGCGATTCTGATGCGCACTGATAGTCCAGCATCATCAATGCTGGAGAAAACCTATGAATAACCTACTTTCCTACCCAAAACGTGGTTCGCAGATACTGTTGTTCTGGTGCGCCGCGGTGCTCGTATACTGTCTTATGGTTTTCGGTTCGCTTGCAGATATCGAACGGATCTCCGGGGCCCGGGCATTTGACATGCGCCCAACGGGCTATTCCTACGCTGATGCCTTGGCCTTAATTTCTGCGCTCGGAGAAGAAGGGCAACGCATATATCTTGCCATACAAATTCCCTTGGACACGGCATACCCGGCACTATTGGCGATTGCGAGCGCCAGCTCGCTTTTTTGGTTGTCGCAATCCTTTGGCTCAACTGCTCGATGGTATCGAGCTGTTGCAGCTGTCGCTTATCTTGCGGCAATCGCGGACTACGCTGAGAATGGGTTGATCGTATGGATGCTTTATGCTGGTCTCGGCGTTCCCGAAGCACTGGTTACAGCGGCAAGTTACGCGTCCATGAGCAAGTCTGTCTCTTCGACGATTGTGTTCACCACTTTGGTGATTGCTCTCACAGAGTTCGCTATGCGCAGAATGCGTCAGCGACCAAAAGTCAGTTGAACATCCGATCTGGGCTCCAAGTAGACCTTTATGATCTGCTTGGAGCCATACCTTAACTTCTCACCAACTTCTCATAGTCATCCGCCACATCCAGAACCAGTGACCCAACTTCGAAGTTGTAGTCGCCGATCTGGCCGACGGGGGTGACTTCAGCCGCAGTGCCGGTGAGCCAGCATTGTTCGAAGCTTTCCAACTCGTTTGGCATGATGACGCGTTCGTGGACTTTGATCTGTTTCTCTTTCAACCGGCTGATGACGGTTTGACGGGTCAGGCCGTTGAGGAAGCAATCTGCCATCGGTGTATGTACTTCGCCATCCTTCACAAAGAAGATGTTCGCGCCGGTGCATTCTGCGACGTTGCCACGGAAATCCATGAAGAGGGCGTCGGAGCAGCCTTTGGCTTCGGCGGCGTGTTTGGACGTTGTGCAGATCATATAAAGGCCAGCGGCTTTGGCGTGCACGGGGATGGTTTCGGGCGACGGGCGTTTCCATTTGGCGATGTCGATTTTCGCGCCTTTGGTCTTGGCGTCGCCGTAATAGTTGCCCCATTCCCAAGCTGCGATAGCCAAATGGACAGGGTTGCGGGCAGAGGCGACACCCATATCTTCGCCAGCGCCACGCCATGCAACCGCGCGCACGTAGGCGTCGGTCAGGCCGTTGGTTTGCAAGACTTGGGCCTTGGCGGCCTCGATTTCGTCTACGGTGTAGGGGATTTTGAAATCCAGCTCCCCGGCGGAAAAATGCAAACGTTCTGAGTGTTCGCGGCTGAGGAAAATTTTGCCGTTATACGCGCGCTCCCCTTCGAAGACAGAAGAGGCGTAGTGCATCGCATGGCTCAGCACATGCACGTTTGCCGCTCTCCAATCGACCATCTGGCCGTCAAACCAAATCTTTCCATCGCGATCATCATAAGCAGCCATTGGGCCTCTCCTTTTGCAATTGTTGCGATATTGGGTCCGTATCGGACATAAAATTTCGCAAAACGTGAGAATCACTACTCATTTGATCTTGGAATGTCAACAACACTGACATATTCTGTTTCAAAGACCAGGGAGGATTGACGATGGGTCAACCCAATCAGTCGCAGACGGGCCAAAGCCTGCTGTTTCTGACCGACGAGCAGTTGCGTGTCGGGATTGAGGCGATGTTTTTCGCCTATCGAGGCTTTACCGCTGACCCTGACCGCATTCTGGCCGAAAAGGGGTATGGGCGGGCGCATCATAGGGCAATCCACTTCATCCATCGCAGCCCTGGAACGACGGTGAACAATCTGTTGGCGATCCTTGGGGTGACGAAGCAATCGCTGAATCGTGTGTTGCGTACTTTGATAGAAGACGGTTTGGTATCGAATACTGTTGGACAGAAGGACCGTCGTGAGCGACATTTGCATCTAACCGAGGCGGGTGAAACGCTGGAACGGACGTTGTCAGATGCGCAAAGGGCACGGATGCGGGCGGCGTTTCGGTCAGCAGGGCCCGAGGCCGTTGCGGGATTTCGGACCGTGCTAGAGGCCATGATGGATGAGGACATGCGTCGGAATTATGCGACGTTGAAGGAAGGGACAGAATGAACTCTGAAGACGCACATCTGTTGATTGTTGATGATGATGAGCGCATTCGTGGGCTTTTGCAAAAGTTCCTTGTGCGCAACGGGTTCTTGGTGAGCAGTGCGCGGGATGCGGCACATGCGCGGCGGATTTTGAGCGGGTTGGAGTTTGATCTGATCGTCTTGGACGTCATGATGCCAGGTGAGGATGGGATGTCTTTGTGCCGCGATCTGCGTAGTAAGATCGAGACGCCGATCCTGTTGCTGACCGCGAAGGGTGAGACGGATGATCGGATCAATGGGCTGGAATCGGGTGCGGATGATTACCTTGCCAAACCGTTTGAGCCGAAGGAGTTGTTGCTGAGGATCAATGCGATTTTGCGGCGCGTTCCGGCGGCGGAACCGACGACGGTTGCGCCGACGGTTCTGAACCTTGGTGACATTCGCTACGACATTGCGCGCGGTGAGATGTGGCAGGGCGAAAGCCTTGTGCGGTTAACCGCAACTGAGAGCCAGTTGATGCGGATCTTTTCTTCCGCACCGGGTGAGGCGATGACACGGGCGCGATTGGTGGAAGAACTGAGCCGGTCTGGTGGTCAGACGCAGGAGCGAGCGGTGGATGTTCAGATCACGCGCTTGCGTCGGAAGATTGAGGCGGATCCAAAGCAGCCCCGGTATTTGCAGACGGTGCGCGGTGCGGGATACATGCTCGCCCCCGACTAGGGCAACGGAGCGCGGACTGATCGTCCGCGCACGACATTTATTGTGCCTCCGGCGGAGGTATTTTCGCTCAAAAGAGTCATTGTGTTTCTGGGCTCAATCGGGCTTTTTGGGGCTATGAGCACACTTCTTGTTACCCACCCCGATTGTTATGACCATGTGACGCCGCCGGGCCATCCTGAACAGGTGGCGCGGCTTGATGCTGTTTTGGGATCGCTGGCTCCGTTGGAGTTGGACACCGCTAAGGCACCGATGGCGGCGGATGATGATTTGTTGCGAGTGCATACGGCGGATCATGTAGCGGCGATTAAGGAGGCGGCCCCATCAGAGGGGTGGCGATCTTTGGATGCGGATACGCATATGTCGGCAGGATCGCTGGCCGCGGCCTATCGGGCGGCTGGCGGTGCGGTTCGCGCGGTTGATGCGGTGTTATCGGGCGAGGCGGGCAATGCCTTTGTCGCGATGCGCCCGCCGGGGCATCATGCAGAGCAGGAAACGCCAATGGGGTTTTGTTTCTTTGGCAATGTGGCGATTGGGGCCAAACATGCGTTGGATCATCATGGGCTGAAGCGCATCGCCATCATGGATTTTGATGTGCATCATGGGAATGGGACTCAGGCCCTCGTGGAGGATGATGCGCGGATTTTGTTTTGTTCGTCGCATCAGTCGCCTTTGTGGCCAGGGACCGGGGCCACGCATGAGACCGGCCCGCATGATACGATTTTGAATGTTCCCTTGCCGGGGGGCTGTGGGTCGGCTGAGTTTCGGGCTGCGATGGAGCGAGATGTGTTACCGCGAGTTGATGGCTTTGCGCCAGAGTTGTTGATGATCTCAGCGGGATTTGATGCGCATCGGGCGGATCCTTTGGCGGGGCTCAATTTGGTTGAGGATGATTTCAAGTGGATCACAGAGAAGCTTTGCGATCTGGCTGATGAGCATTGTCAGGGGCGTGTGGTATCTGCGCTGGAAGGTGGTTATGATCTGGAGGCCTTGGGGGCCTCTGCCCTTGCCCATGTCAGCGTATTGAAGGAGCGCAGCAAATGAGCGACGTGAATGTGGATGAGCTGAGTTTTGAAGATGCGATGCGCGAGTTGGAAAGCGTTGTCGGTCAGTTGGAGCGCGGCGATGTGGCGCTGGACGATTCAATTGCTTTGTATGAACGCGGTGCTGCGTTGAAGGCCCGTTGCGAGGCGAAGTTGAAAGAAGCGGAAGAGAAGGTCGCGAAGATCACGCTGGACGGGTCTGGGCAGCCGGTTGGGACTGTGCCGTTGGATGAGTGACGGCACCTCAAAATTATGACTGTAAATTCACTAAGCGATGGACGGAAACATGCCGCGAACATCGTGGAGGCGCGCGTGTCTCAGTTTGCTGATGGTTTGCGAAATGGCCTAGGCGCTCCGATCAAATATGCGGTTGTGGGGGGGAAGGCGCTGCGTGGTTTCTTTGCCTGCGAAAGCGCTCGGCTGCATGGGCTGAGCTATGAAGATGCAGGTGCGGTTGCGACTGCGATTGAATGTATTCACGCCTATAGCCTTGTTCACGATGATATGCCGTGCATGGACGATGACGCGTTGCGCCGAGGACAGCCGACGGTGCATGTGAAATGGGATGAGGCGACCGCAGTGTTGGTCGGGGATGCTTTGCAGGCCTTTGCCTTTGAGGAAGTAGTTCGATTTGAAGGGGCGGCAGAGGCGCGGCTGGACTTGAGCGGATCGCTTGCCAAGGCGGCAGGTGCGAACGGCATGGTTGGAGGTCAAGCCTTGGATATTGCAGCTGAGACGGCAGAGGTTCCATTGAGCCTAGATCAGATCATCGAACTGCAGGCAGGGAAGACGGGAGCGCTTTTGACATGGTCGTGTATGGCAGGCGCGCGAATGGCGCAGGCTGATCTCGCACCGCTAAAAAGCTATGGCGATAAGATCGGTCTGGCTTTCCAAATCGCCGATGACATCCTCGATGTCGAAGGCGACGCTGCCGAGGTCGGCAAGGCGACGCAGAAAGATGAAGCGGCGGGAAAGGCGACATTTGTTTCGCTTTTGGGGCTGGATGAGGCCAAACGTCGCGCTCAAGCCCTTGTGGATGAGGCCTGTGACACACTAAGTCCCTATGGGAATGATGCGCAAACGCTGCGCGAGGCGGCCCAATTTGTTGTGAGCCGTTCAAAGTAAAAGGCAGGCCCATGGACCGACCGAACACACCCTTGCTGGATACCATCGCGGCACCTTCTGATTTGAAAGTGTTGTCGGATGCGCAACTGTCGCAGCTGGCCGACGAAGTGCGGGCAGAGACGATCTCTGCCGTGTCTGTCACGGGCGGGCATTTGGGGGCCGGGCTTGGCGTGGTTGAGATGACCGTCGCGTTGCATGCGGTTTTTGACACGCCCAAAGACAAGATCATCTGGGATGTGTCGCACCAGTGCTATCCGCATAAGATCCTGACGGGTCGGCGGGATCGCATTCGCACCTTGCGGCAGAAGGATGGGTTGAGTGGGTTCACAAAGCGGTCTGAGTCCGAATACGATCCGTTTGGGGCGGCGCATTCTTCGACCTCGATTTCCGCGGCTTTGGGCTTTTCGGTCGCCCGCGATCTTGGTGGTGAAGGCGGAGACGCGATTGCCGTTATCGGCGATGGGGCGTTGAGCGCAGGCATGGCTTATGAAGCAATGAACAATGCAGGGCATCTGAAAAAACGCCTTATCGTGATCCTCAATGACAATGAAATGTCGATTGCGCCGCCGGTGGGCGCGATGTCGTCTTATCTGTCGCAGCTCTATGCAGGCGAGCCGTTTCAGGAATTGAAGGCAGCGGCGAAGGGGGCGGTGTCCCTCTTGCCTGAGCCGTTCCGTGAGGGTGCTAAGCGGGCCAAGGATATGGTCAAGCATATGACCGTTGGCGGGACGTTGTTTGAGCAGTTGGGCTTTAGCTATCTTGGGCCGATTGACGGGCACGATATGGATCAGCTCTTGGCGGTGCTGCGTACTGTCAAACAACGCGCGACGGGGCCGATCTTGATCCATGCGATCACGAAGAAGGGCAAAGGCTATGCCCCGGCAGAGGCTGCGCGGGATCGTGGGCATGGCGTTGGCAAGTTCGATGTTGTGACCGGAGAGCAGAAGAAAGCGCCGTCCAATGCGCCGTCCTATACGTCTGTCTTTGCCGACACGCTGGTGAAGATGGCGGCAGAGGACAGCAAAATTTGTGCCGTTACTGCCGCGATGCCGGATGGGACGGGGCTGAACAAGTTTATGGAGCGCTATGCCTCTCGCTGTTTTGATGTTGGCATCGCCGAACAGCATGCGGTGACGTTTGCGGCGGCTTTGGCGGCGGGTGGGATGAAACCGTTTTGTGCGCTTTACTCGACGTTCCTACAGCGGGGTTACGATCAGGTGGTGCATGATGTGGCGATCCAGGGATTGCCCGTGCGTTTTGCCATCGACCGCGCTGGGCTGGTCGGGGCCGATGGGTCAACGCATGCGGGTGCGTTTGATGTGGGATTTATGACCAACCTGCCGGGCATGGTGATGATGGCTGCTGCTGATGAGGCGGAGCTTGTGCGCATGGTCGCGACCGCCGCGGCCTATGACGACGGGCCGAGCGCATTCCGGTTCCCGCGCGGCGAAGGTGTCGGTGTGGACATCCCCGGGGATGCTGAGCCGTTGGAGATTGGCAAAGGCCGGATGATCCGAGAGGGGTCCGGCGTGGCGATCTTATCGTTCGGGACACGACTGCAAGAGGTAGAGGCGGCGTGTGAGGCTTTGGCCGCGAAAGGCGTGAACCCGACCGTGGCCGATGCGCGGTTTGCGAAACCTTTGGACCGCGAATTGATCCTGCAGTTGGCGGCAGATCATGAGGCGTTGATCACTGTGGAAGAGGGTGCTGTGGGTGGGTTTGGCAGCCATGTTGCGCAGTTGCTGGGCGATGAAGGCGTGTTTGATCACGGGTTGAAGTTCCGGTCGATGGTTCTGCCGGATACATTCATCGACCAAGCCAGCCCGCGGGATATGTACGCGGTGGCGGGGCTGAGCGCTGAGTACATCAAAGCGAAGGTGCTTGAGGTGCTGGGTGTGGATGTGCTGGGGAAACGGGCTTAGCTCTTTTTGAGCTGATTTTGGGCTAGATGACCAACGCCTGTCCGCGGGGTGGTGTTCCAACTTTCATTCGAAATCACTTTATGGCGGCCAAACACATTTCACGGAGCTCCTGTCAGCGACGTCAACCAAAACAACAGCCCACAGGGGCGGACAGGTGTTGGTCCGGCGTCTTCGGCTTGATTTCGGACCGTTCTGTTCGCCGAAAGTAGGCTAGCCCCGCTCCTCCAACCGCTTCTCAATCGCCTCCAACTTCGCCATGACTTCATCCCGATAAGCATCGGTTGCAGCGTTGTCTTCCTCTGCATGGGCGTCTTGCATCGAGTTCACGATCAAACCGACGAGTAGGTTCACCACTGCAAAGGTCGTGACCATGATGAAGGGGACGAAGAATGCCCAAGCGTAAGGGTGAACCTCCATCACTGGGCGTACGATGCCCATGGACCAGCTTTCCAGCGTCATGATCTGAAACAGGGAATAGGCCGATTGGCCCAAGTCCCCGAACCATTGCGGGAAGTCGGGGCCGAACAGCTTCGTCGCTATCACCGCGCCGATGTAGAAGATGATCGCCATCAACAGAAAGACCGAGCCCATGCCCGGCAGGGCGGTGATGAACCCTTCGACCACGCGGCGTAGCGAGGGGGCGGCGGACATTACGCGCATCACGCGCAAGATGCGCAAGGCACGGAGGACGGAGAAGCCTTCGCTTGCGGGCACCAAAGCGATACCCACGATGATAAAGTCAAAGATGTTCCAGCCATTCTTGAAGAATTCGAGCCGGTGTGCGTAGAGTTTCAAAAGGATTTCCACGGCGAAAATCCAAAGGCAGATTTGATCGACAATCGTCAGGATGCCCCCGAACCGCGCCATCACCGCCGGAGAGGTTTCCAACCCCAAAATGATCGCGTTGAAGACAATGACGCCGATGATCGTGTTGCGCGCCAATGCGCTGTCCATGAACTCTGCTACTTGTGCGCGCACGGTCTGCCTCATCCCTATGGTTGCTTGTCTTCCATATGCGAAGACCTAGCCTACAACGCAAGCGTTGATCTGACGTTAGGTTATGCTGGTGCGGGATCACGCCATCGCAGAAGGTCTGCGAAGGGAGAGACGCATGACATCAAAACCAGTTCTAATCTACCGTTGGATCGTGTTCCTTTTGGCGGGGTTCTTTTGCATCCGAACGCTGTTTCTGTCGGACTTCAGTGAATTCGGCGGCCCGTTTCGGTATCTGACGATTTGGGCCTTGTTCCTGTCCTTCTTTGCGGCCAGCCGCATGATGGCTTTGATGGAAGGACGCAGCGAGAAACGGTGGGATGGCTTTGTCGCCATGACCTCGGTGATCAATGCGATGGTGGTGTTTCTCTATTGGCGCTTGTTCCTCGCGGACCCGATGTCTGTGACCCGAGATGGTGAGTTGGGGGAGTTCTACCTTGAGCTTTATCTTCACGGTTTGGGGCCATTGTTGCAGTGGATCGATGCCATCTTTATCCACAAATCATTCCGCAAAATTCCAGCGGCGATTGCTTGGTTGGCAGGCGTGATTACGCTTTATCTGACGTGGGGCGAAACCTTGGTCAGTTGGAACAACGACAAACCAGAAGGGTCCGTGACATCTGGCATTCCCTATCCGTTCCTGAACAACATGGAATTGTCGGACAGATTGATCTTTTATGGGGCCAACATGGTGATTGCATTGGTGTTACTGATGATCTTTGCAGGCATCGCTTGGTTGGTCAGGCGGAGGTCTCCTGCGCCAGTAGCGCCCTAAGGCCAGTGCGATAGTCAGGGTATTTCAAGGTAACGCCTAGCTCGTTCTTGATCTTATCGTTCCGCACTTTCTTGCTTTCGGCGTAGAAGCTGCGTGCCATGGGCGAGAGATCTGCGTCTTCGAAGTTCACGGCTTCTGGGATGGGTACCCCGAGCAGTTCTGCCGCGTATCCGATAACATCTTGCGGCGGGGCGGGATCGTCGTCGCACAGGTTATAGGCCGCCCCCGGATTGGGGTTTTCGATCGATGCGGCGAGGGTTTGTGCGATGTCCTCGACATGGATACGGCTGAAGACTTGGCCTTCCTTGATGATCCGGCGGGCGGTGCCGTTGCGAACCTTGGAAAATGGGCCGCGCCTTGGGCCATATATGCCAGCAAGGCGGAAGATATGCAGCGGCAGGTTCGGGATCGCGCGCCATTCCTCTTCGGCCATGACGCGCAGTTGTCCACGTTTGGTGGCAGGCGTTAGCGGACTGTTTTCATCAACCCAACCGCCATGATGATCGCCATAAACGCCAGTGGTCGACAGGTAACCCACCCATTCGAACTGATCGGCGCGTTTGGTGATTTCGTCGCGCAATTCCGCCAGCACAGGATCACCCGCTTCCGTCGGGGCGGGAGAGATCAAAAGATGCGTCGCCGCATTCAGCGCGGGGGTCATATCTGCACCGGGCCAGAGGCGCGGTTCGACACCGGCCTCCATAAAGGTTGCCAGCTTATCCTCAGACCGCGAGGTGCCGATGATCCGCCATCCCTGCGGTTCGAGGATGCGGGCGAGGGCGGCAGCGGAATAGCCGTGGCCGAACGAAAGCAGTGTCTTTTCCATGGGGCCCTTCGTGCCGCAGAGATTGCGAAGTCGCAAGTCTGTGGTACCATTTTCGCTATGAGCGACGAACCAGACCTGAAATCGGCATATGCGCTGACCTCAAACGCGCAAGTTGAGGCGCTTTATGAGGAATGGGCGCAGAGCTATGACACAGGCTTTGGCCAAGCGCAGGGCTATCAATCGCCGCGTGAGGTGGCGCTGGGTTTCATCGGACTAGGCGGGAAGGGGCCGGTGTTGGATGTGGGCGCGGGCACCGGATTGGTGGCCGAATTCCTCGCAAGGGCTCAGATCGGGCCGATTGATGCCGTCGATCTATCGGCTGGGATGCTGGATGTCGCGCGGTCCAAAGGGGTATATCGCGATTTGATTGTCGCGGATGTCACGCAACCGATTGATACGCCGAACAGGTATCAAGGTGTGGTCAGCGCAGGCACGTTTACCCACGGCCATGTTGGTCCGGAGGGTTTGGTGCCGTTGTTGGACATTGCAGAGACCGGAGCGGTCTTTGCCCTTTCAGTGAATAGACAGCACTACGAGAACCTCGGCTTTGCTCAAGCGATTGATGATCTGTCGGACAAGATCACTGATGTTAAGCTGCGCGATTTCCGGATTTACGACGACCGCGCGGATGAGGATCATCGCGACGATCTTGCAGCGCTTCTGTCCTTTCGGAAACGCTAGGCTGGGGAGCCTAAGCTCAGTCCATTGCGTTTCGCCTCCGGATCGCCTGCGATCCGGTTCGCACCCAACCCCACCCCCCCAGGGCGGGCGCGAAATAGCGAGACAAGCAAGGGTTTGAACCTTTGGCTCTTTGCAGTGAATTCGGAGCAAGTTTCAAGCCGCCCTTGGGATCGGGCGCGAACCTACCGTTGCGAATTTCGCTCCCGCAAACGCTAGGAATACATCCGTTTTTTCCGCGCACGCGTCTCCGCCGTGCCTTCGGCAGTTCCGTCATGAAACGTTCCAAACCAGCGATCCCAAGGCATCTCTTGATTGCCGTAGTTGCACTCAAAATACCTGTGGTGGAGCGTGTGATAAAACGTCCCCAGCGCCAGCTTGCGTTTGTCTTTGACCAACAAATCTTCATAGCCGGTGTGAGTCATCGCGGCCCCCGGCCCTTGGTAAATCACGTGGTAGATCACGTGGATTGGATGGCTGGCGACGATCCAGTGGATGCACAAGGTCGAGAGATAGAGCAGATGCTCCACCGGATGCATCGAAAAGCCGGACCATGGGCCGATGTTGATGTTGCGATGATGCAGCGCGTGAAACCGCGTGTACATGAACGGCACATGTAGAAACCGATGCACCCAATAGAAATGAAATGCTGACCAGATTGGCAGCAGAATTATGGCCAACACGAACCAAATCGGATTTGACGCGAATGTAATTGTCGGCGCGTAGCCGTTCGCCATCAGCCAATAGGTCACGATTTGAAAGGCCGACAGTTGGGGAACGCCGCTCGCCAAGGTCCAGAACATGTTATCTTTAACCTGATCTGAAAATTTGAAGTTGCGATTGTTGCGCGTTTGATCGCGGTGGTCGAATTTCAGATTCTTGCCCTGTCCGCGCTTGATGTAGAAATACCAATGCAGGCCACCGGCGACCGCGATCACTAAGATGTAGTTGGCGATGAGGATTTGTATCATCCAGCCCGGTGCGAAACTCTGGGCCGCGGCAAGGCTGGGGTAAAGCGTGTAGTAGGCTGCGACCGCAAGGATAAACATCAGAACCCGCTCGGAGAGGGTTAGCCAATTTCGCGCGAACCATCCTGCGAGGAACCTTGCATCCGTCGGGTGTGAAAAGATCGATGGGTCCTCGAGCGGCAGATCAGGGTGATAGTTCCACTCTTTGTTAGTGGGCATAGTCGGACCCTTCGTCGTCCAAGATGGCCCGTAGCTCCGCCAAATGGCGCTGATCTTGTTCTGGATATTCCTCCAACTCTCGCGCAGTTTTTTCGGCGATGTCATCAGGGATCACGCGCAGCGGCTGGCCAGTTTGCAAGGCGCGAATGTAGGTCTCGCAGGCGCGTTCAAAGTAATAGAGCCGATTGAAGGTTTCCGCGATGGTTTCGCCGATGATCAGAATGCCGTGGTTGCCCATGATCATCACGCGTTTCTTTGGATCGGTGAAAAGAGTCGCGCAGCGTTCGCCCTCTTCTTCGAATGCCAATCCGCCGTAGTCTTCATCGATCACGTAGCGATTGAAGAAGGTGCAGCAGTTTTGGTCAATCGGTGGCAGGCGGCTGTCTTTCAAGCTGGCCAAAACGGTCGCGTGGATCGAGTGCACATGCATCGCGCACCGCGCGTGCGGCACAAGGCGGTGAATGCCACCATGCAGGCCCCATGCGGTTGGGTCCGGCGCGTCAGGCCCTTTCAGAGTGTCGGGATCATTGGCGTCGACCGTGATCAGATCGCTGGCTTTGATGCGGGAGAAATGCATCTGGTTGGGGTTCATCAAGAACTGCGTCCCATCATTGTTGATTGCAAAGCTAAAGTGGTTTGCGACACCTTCGTGCAGGTTCATCCTTGCGGTCCAGCGAAAGGCAGCGGCCAAATCAGTGCGCTCGGCGTAGTGGGTCATGTTGTGATGTGCGATGGTGTTCATTCTGACCTCCCTCGATTTAGGAAAGCGTGCTGGGGTTGCGGGGGCAACTCAATGCCAAACCAACCAAAGCTATTCGAAAAGCGACATGTTTTTTGGGTTTGCAGGTGAGTTCTGGTCGGAGTATGGCCGGTTCAAGCGAAGAAGGAGCCTCCGATGACTGCCCCGATATGTCTTGTTGGAATTGGTAAGATCGCCAAGGATCAGCATGTGCCAGCGATTGCCGGAAGTGCGGATTGGGACTTGGCCGCAACGGTCAGCAGGGCTGGAACGGTCAATGGGGTTCCGGCCTATCAGGATTTTGCTCAGATGTTGGTAGAGCGGCCCGAGATTGAAGTGATCTCACTGTGTTTGCCGCCGGTGCCGCGGTTTGACTATGCGAAAGCGGCCATTTCAGCGGGCCGGCATGTGATGCTCGAAAAACCGCCCGGGGCTACGATTGCCGAGGTGCAGGAATTGCAGCGGCTGGCGGGGGAGGCAGGCGTTTGCTTGTTTGCAACTTGGCACAGTCGGATGGCCTGCGGTGTGGCTGCGGCGAAGGATTGGCTGGCTGGTCGCAACGTTTTAGGTGCTCAGATCGTCTGGAAAGAAGATGTGCGCCGTTGGCATCCGGGACAAGAATGGGTGTTTGAACCGGGTGGCATGGGGGTTTTCGATCCGGGGATCAATGCTTTGTCGATCTTGACCGAAATCCTTCCTGAAGCGGTTTTCTTGCGTTCGGCAGAGCTTGGGTTCCCCGAAAACCGTCAGACCCCGATAGCTGCCAAACTGAAGTTTTCAGGCAATGTGAGTGCTGATTTGGATTGGCGGCAAGAGGGGCCGCAGACGTGGCAGATCAAAGTGCAAACTGCGGATGGAGACGTGATTTTGGATGCTGGTGGCAGCCTGTTGTCCATTGGTGGCGAAGCGATCGACGTGGGCGAAAACAGGGAATATCCAGCGCTCTATGATCGGATGGCCGAACTTGTGCAGTCAGGCCAGTCGGATGTCGATCTTGCGCCGATGATCCATGTTTCCGACGCGCTTACCTTGGGGCGCCGAACCATCGTGGAGCCTTTTCACTTCTAAATTGCGTTCGCGTTTTTGTAGTCGTCGATAAATCGCTGCGCAGCATCTCGTAGGTCCATTTCAGCAGTGAAATTCGTGTTCGTAAAATTCTGCGCGACGCTCATGCTCCACGTCGTGGTTTCCAGCTTGATCAATGGGTCGCGCACGAGGACCACCTCTTCCTTAAGGGACAACGACGCCCGAAAGGGAAAGATGCAGCCTGCATTATCCCGTGTCAGCGAAAGACTGACGGACATGCGCGCCGCCCCTGGTAAAAGCAAAGCCCCCTCTTCAGTCAAGACGGGGATTCCAGCGGTCGTCAGCATGTCAGTGAAATAGGAGGTAAAAACCTCAGGCAATCCGTCGCCGGCGACGCGCGCGGCATCGAAGTAAATGCCCGGCAATCCGCGCAAGGCATCCTCTTTTCCCTGAACCTCCAACATTTGAAGGCGGGGGACAATGTCCATCAAGGGAAAGTCGGCAGGCATCGATGCCACAGGCAGATCGGGGATGTCCTCAACATCTGACAGTTGCGCGATCACGTCCAAGAATGCAGTGGTTTCCTCGGGGTCCAAAGCCATAAGGTTACGCAGCTCTTGAGTTGAGGCATCGATGCAATCAACCAACGACCGGCATCCCGCTGGGAAGACATTGGTTTGTACCAAAAGCCAGTTTTCGCTGCGGCCCGGACCCGCAGACGCAATTATGACTGCACAGCACGTAAAGACGTATTTGAAGAAGCATGCCATGCAAAACCACTAACGCTAAAAACTTAAAGCTCCGTAAGCGACGGTCATTGATCTTTCGATGTCGGTTTCTTAGCGGTTTTCCGCGGCCTCAGCACTAGTCTTTGGTCCAGCAATTCTGAACAGGATCAGTGATGGCTTACCTTTTGGGCGTGGATACCGGCGGCACTTATACGGACGCTGTTGTCATTGATGATGCGACGCAAGCCGTCATTGCTAAAAGCAAAGCACTGACCTCGCGGCCTGATCTTTCGATTGGGGTAAGTGGCGCGATTGATGCAGCTCTAGCGGAGGCGCAAATTCCCGCGAACCAAGTGGGTTTGGTGTCTCTCTCAACCACCTTGGCAACGAATGCGTTGGTTGAAGGCCAAGGCGGGCGTGTGGCGTTGATCTTTATCGGGTTTGATGATGCAGAATTCGAACGAAACGGATTGAAAGACGCACTTGGCGGAGATCCGTTGATCACGCTTGCGGGCGGTCACAACCATGCGGGAAGCGAACAGGCGCCACTCGATTTGGGCAAATTGCGATCAGAGGTGGCGGAATTGCCCGAGGGCATAACCGGCTTTGCGGTTGCGTCCCACTTTGCGACGCGCAACCCCGCGCATGAGGAAAGCGTGCGGGAAGTGTTGCGCAAGGTGACGGGCCTTCCAGTCACGTGTTCGCATGAATTGTCGTCCGCGCTGGGCGGGCCAAAACGCGCGCTGACGGCGGTTTTGAATGCGCGGTTGATTGGTATGATCGATAGGCTGATCAAAGCCTGCGAAGCGCATTTAAATGCCGTTGGGATTACGGCTCGGTTGATGGTTGTGCGGGGCGATGGTGCGTTGATTTCGGCGGAACTTGCGCGGCGGAAACCGATTGAAACGATCCTCAGCGGTCCGGCGGCTTCTATTGAGGGAGCACGCTGGTTGACGGATGAAACCACGGCTTTGGTCAGTGACATCGGTGGGACGACGACTGATGTGTGCTTGCTGCGCGATGGTCGACCGCAGATTGACCCGCAAGGCGCACGAGTTGGTCCATATCGCACCATGGTCGAAGCGGTCGCGATGCGTACGTTTGGCTTGGGCGGTGACAGCGAAGTGCATGTCGATGCGGGATTGAAGATCGGTTTGCGGCTTGGGCCAAGGCGGATCATGCCGATTTCATTGTTGGCGACACAAGCGCCGGAACTGGTGCATGGAGTTTATGACCGCGGTCTGGCAAGCGATCTGCCGATGATTGATGGCGGGCGCTTTGTGATCCCGCTTTGGTCGGATACCCCGCCCGATGGCTTGGACAAGCGTGAAGCTGCGATTGCAGAGCGTTTGCGGTCCGGTCCGATCCGATTGGGGGAGGCGGTGACCTCTCGGATCGAAGGGCCAGCGCTGGGTCGGCTTGTCACGCGTGGATTGGTGATAGAGGCGGGTGTGACGCCCTCTGATGCAGCTCATATGTTGGGGCTTTCGGACAGTTGGGATCGGGATGCGGCCCATAAAGCGCTCACCTTATTCGCGCGGCAACGGACCGGCGGTGGCGATAAGCTGGCGGAAACGCCTGAGGCCTTGGCCCGGATGATCATAGATCAGGTGACGCATCAAACCACGGATTGCATCTTGCAAAGTGCCTTTTCCGAAGATGGGCGGGATTTTGAGTTGCCTGCGGCGGAGCTGGCGCGTCATCCGCTGACGATGGCTGGACTGGATGCGCATTCGGACATTGTGAACACGCAGGTTTCGCTTGCAGTGCCAGTGATCGGATTAGGGGCGTCGGCGAAGTCTTACTATGGCGCTGTTGGAGACAGGCTGGGCACGACCATGAAAGTGCCGGATCATGCTGATGTGGCCAATGCGATTGGAGCCGTTGTCGGTCATGTGACGATGCAGGCCAAAGGAACCGTCACGGGTGCTGGTCCGGGGCGGGTGGTGGCGCATCTTGCTGCTGGTCCACAAAATTTTGTCGAAGCAGACGAGGCCATTGCCGCGCTTGAAGAGGAGTTGCGCGCGAGTGTTGCCAAAGATGCCGCGGCCTCTGGCGTTGATGACCCTCAATTCAGCGTCTCCGTCGATAAGAAATCAGCAGAGATCGAGAACGCCGAAATGTTCATCAGTGCAGATATGACAGTTCTTGCGCGCGGCCGACCGCGAATTGCAACAGATTAGTCACGATCTCGTCAGGGTGATTGCGTCAAAGCATACCGATCTGTCACAACCCCTCCGGAACAAGGACGCCGCTACATGCTAGATCGCTATGCGCGACAATTGATTGATACGCCGCTGAACGCCATTGGACGCCAGATCGCGTCGATGGGCGGAACGGCAAACGGTGTCACATTGGCTGGCTTGGCGCTTGGTCTTGTTGCCGCGGCGCTTATCGCGTTTGGCGCGACCGGTTGGGGTCTCGTGTTTCTCCTCTTGAGCCGCATAGCTGATGGCTTGGATGGCGCCGTTGCGCGCGCGACGGAAAAGACAGATTTTGGCGGCTATCTCGACATTGCCTGCGACTTCTTATTCTATGGTGCGATCCCTTTCGCCTTTGTTGTAATGGACCCAAGCGCCAATGCGATTGCGGGCGCATTCTTGCTGCTGTCCTTCTATTTCAACGGCTCCAGCTTTCTTGGCTTTGCAATCCTCGCTGAAAAACACGACATCGAAACAACGGCGCAAGGACAAAAGTCACTTTATTATTCCAACGGGCTATTGGAAGGTACGGAAACCATCGGGTTTTTCGTCCTGCTTTGCCTTTTCCCCTTATACTTCGCACCGCTAGCGTGGATCTTCGGCACGCTTTGCTTTGCGACAGCAATCTTGCGCATCTACGGGGCGCAGAAGACTTTCACTGACTAAGGACCACTCACTATGAAACACCTCGCAATTTTGGCTGCCCTGTTGGCCCCACTTCCTGCGCTGGCAGATACCGATCCTGCGGATTGGGCCGCTGTGACTGAGAAGGCAGATGGCCAGACGGTCTATTGGAATGCTTGGGGTGGGTCGACCACAACCAATGACTTTATTGCTTGGGTCGGATCGCGTGTCGCCGAGGATTACGGTGTGACGCTTGAGCATGTGAAACTCTCTGCGACGTCCGATGCGGTGACGCGAGTTGTGGCCGAAAAAGACGCCGGCGAAAACGACGACGGCGCGATCGATATGATCTGGATCAATGGCGCGAACTTTAGCGCGATGAAAGAGGCTGATCTGCTCTTTGGACCATTCGCAGAGCAATTGCCCAACTGGCAGTTTGTAGATGTCGAAGGGAAGACGGTTCAAACCGATTTCACCGTTCCTGTTGAAGGGTACGAAAGCCCATGGGCCATGGCGCAAGTGGTGTTTATCCACGACACGGCCGATATGCCGGATCGCTTGGGGGATATGGCGGCGCTGCAAGATTGGGCTGCTGCAAACCCTGGTCGGTTCACATACCCACAGCCGCCTGACTTCTTGGGCACAACGTTCCTGAAGCAGGTTTTGGTCGACATTCTGCCCGATGCGTCTGTTTTGGCGGCGCCTGTGTCCGACGACAGCTATGACGAAGTTACCGCGCCGCTTTGGGCGTATTTAGATGAACTCACACCAAACCTATGGCGTCAGGGCCGCGCGTATCCGACAACGGGTAACGCTCAGTTCCAGCTGATCTCAGATAGCGAAGTTGATCTGGCGATTTCTTTTAGCCCGGGTGCGGCGTCCACCGCGATTGCTAATAATGAATTGCCGCCAACTGTGCGCACATTTGTTTTGGATAAAGGCACCATCGGCAACGCGTCCTTCGTCGCGATCCCGTATAACTCTGGCTCAAAAGAAGGCGCGATGGTTGTGGCCAACTTCCTGATGTCGCCAGAGGCGCAAGCCCGCGCGCAAGATCCTGAGGTGCTTGGCTACGGTACGGTATTGAACATGGCAGCGCTGTCTGATGAAGATCGCGCTGTGTTCGATAGTCTTGAGCTGGGCATCGCCACGCTGTCACCTGCCGAATTGGGGACTGCTCAGGCCGAGCCACACCCAAGCTGGATGACCCGCATCGCGGATGATTGGGTCGAACGCTATGGCGTTGCTGAATAAGAACTGATCACCCCCGCCTCTGCGCGGGGGGTCTTCTTTCGATGACCAAGCACAGATTCTTACCCGCTTTGCCGCTCCTGACCGTGCTGGTCATGCTCGGGCCGGTTTTGGCCGGATTGTGGGGAACGGTTTTGCCCGCGTTTGGTCACTTTCCAGTCGCGGGGCTGACGGGGCCGAACTTGAGCGGGTTTCAATCGCTTCTCGATTGGCCGGGGTTGCCGCGTAGTGTTCTGCTATCAGTCTTTACAGGCTTTGCCTCCACACTGATTGCCCTGAGCATTGTGATGCTGGTCACAGCCGGATGGTCGGGCACCAAAGCCTTTCAAACCTTAGAGCGGTTGCTATCGCCGCTCTTGTCCGTGCCGCATGCTGCCGCTGCCTTCGGGTTGGCGTTTCTGATCGCCCCATCGGGCTGGCTGTCTCGGCTGTTCTCGCCTTGGCTGACCGGATGGGAGCGGCCGCCCGACCTCTTGATCGTGAACGATCAATGGGGCCTCGCGATGACGACGGGGTTGGTCGTAAAAGAGGTGCCGTTTCTTTTGCTCATGACCCTCGCCGCCTTGGGGCAGGCAGAAGCGGTTAGTTCCAGAACCATCGCCTCGGCTTTGGGATATGGGCGCGTGACCGGCTGGTTGAAGACAGTGTTCCCGCGCGTTTACGCTCAAATCCGACTGCCGGTCTATGTTGTCTTGGCCTATGCGATGTCAGTCGTCGATGTCGCTGTGATTCTTGGCCCGAACACACCAAGCACCCTTTCCGTTCAGATTGTCCGCTGGATGGCGGACCCTGATTTGGCTTTGCGGGTGCAAGCGGCCTCTGCGGCCTTGTTGCAATTGAGTTTGGTTATTGGTGCCTTGGTGGTTTGGCGCATCGGGGAGCGTGTCATAGGGTGGCTCGGGATGGTCTGGATCACAAAGGGAAATAGAGGTGCGCTAGATACCGTTGCAGCAGGCATTTCGCTTGCGCTGGCAACAGCCGCTGCCCTCGCGATTTTCCTTGGATTGCTTGTTTTATTGGTTTGGTCCTTCGCAGGGTTTTGGGGGTTTCCGGACGCTTTGCCGCAAAGTTTCACTTTCAAAAACTGGATGCGGCACAGTGACGGGGTTCTAGTAGCCATAGGCGAAACCGCTGCTATCGCCATCCCAGTCACACTCGCGGCTTTGGTCCTGACGATTGGGTGTTTGGAGGCGGAATATCGCTATGGGTTGAGGCTCTCTAATCGAGGAATTTGGCTGCTCTACTTACCCTTGCTCTTGCCGCAAACAGCGTTCTTGCCGGGGCTACAGACCTTCATGTTAACCATCGGCGTCGATGTCGGACGCCTGCCGGTTATGGCCGCGCATTTGGTGTTTGTCCTGCCCTACGTCTTTCTATCGCTCGCGGACCCATTCAGGGCTTGGGACACGCGCATCGGCACGATTGCCTCTGCGTTGCGGGCAAGCCCCAACGGCGTACTGTGGCGCGTGCGGGTGCCAATGCTTTTGCGTCCCATCCTGACCGCCGCCGCAGTCGGTTTGGCGGTGTCAGTTGGGCAGTATCTGGCGACGCTTCTGATCGGTGGCGGGCGCGTTCAAACTCTAACCACCGAAGCGGTTGCCTTGTCTTCTGGCGGCGACCGCCGCGCGATTGGGGTTTACGGGTTGATGCAAACAAGTGCCGCGCTACTGCCATTTGCGCTTGCCTTGTTGATCCCCGCGCTGGCATGGCGGAACCGAAGAGGGCTGAGACATGCATGATGGTTTAGAACTGAAAGATGTGACCATCCGGAAGGACGGCAATGTCCTTTTGTCGCTCTCACGCAAAATCGAACCGGGTGAAGTGCTGACGATCATGGGGCCGTCAGGCATCGGAAAATCGACGTTATTGTCTTTCATCACGGGTACGCTTGCCCCTGCGTTTCAAGCAGAGGGTCGCATTCTGTTGGAAGGGAATGACATTACGGATGTACGCCCAGACAAACGCCGTGTTGGTATCTTGTTTCAGGACGATCTGCTGTTTCCGCATTTATCGGTTGGTGCAAACCTCGCTTTTGGCCTCGCACCCGGTGGCAGCGAGGCAGGGCGGACGGCAAAGATCGACGAGGCGCTCTCCGAAGTAGGGCTTGAAGGTTACGCGGATCGTGATCCGGCGACCCTTTCTGGCGGACAAAAAGCGCGGGTGGCTTTGATGCGGATGCTCTTATCCGAACCGTGCGCTTTGCTTCTAGATGAAGCGTTTTCGCGGCTGGATGCAGACCGCCGCGCGCAGGTGCGGTCGCTTGTTTTCGCGCGTGCGAAGGATCGCAATCTTCCGGTTCTGATGGTTACGCACGACGCCGAAGATGCGAAAGCCGCCGGCGGTGAGGTGATCACTTTGGGAACGTCCAGCCCGACCGGCGAGGCACCCTGACCGCCAGCATTGGTTTCAGAAATGGAGAGGCAAAGCGACGGAGGTCGAGCGCTTCGTGGATGCCGGTTACTTCTTCACCGTTCAGCTGCGTATTCACGGCAGAACGCGAATAGAACGGTGCATCGAGCATATTGAGGTGCTGATGCGGCATCGCACCTTTGTCGGCGCGGGTTTCGCGTCGCACCTGCCACAGCGAGTTTTTGAAACGAGTCAGGGGAGGCGCCTCGACATGTTCTGCCGAGCCATCGGGATAAAACTGGATCGCGGTTTCGAAAGTCGACCCATCGCGGCGGGTAACATCGTAAAACGCTGTTGCCCCCGAGCTGTGTGGGAAGCAGCCCCAAGTCCAATAGTTGAAATCCTGCTCTAAGGCGCGTGTGCCGAAGTTAGCGTCGAAATACCCGTGGCCATCCCATTGCCAACCGTCTGCTTCCAGATCGACCTGAATATCTGACAGTGGGGCGAAGGGGCGCCAGATGTGCGTCCCATCCTTGGCTAGGGGGAGCTCCACCTCTGTTAGCGCCTTTGGTGTGATCGTGATCCGCCCGCGCACGCGGCTGATGATCGGGGGGCTGCTGATCTCATCAATATCAATGATCAGTTTTTCACCGTCCCAATGCAGCTTGCTCGGACCGACCTCAAACGTATCCGCGTTGGTTCGCAGCGCGCGCCGCCCGCGATCAGTCATCGTGAACCGCCCGCCCTTGCCGTAGGTGCCCACGTTGATGCAGCAATGGTTGGCCGGATATTTCCGACCTGTCCACGCGTACCAAGGAGAGAAAACAGACCCTATGAACGCGATGACAGAGATGGCTTTGGTGCCGCAGTGGCTGAGCCCGTCGATATACCACCAGGCGTAGCCGTTTGGGGGGACGTCGAGATCGAAGAAAGGTCGTTCAAGATCGCGTCGACCGCGTGCTTGGCGGAGAGTGTGGCCATTGGTATCCCCGCCCCCGGATGCGCCCCGCCCCCGCAGAGATACAGCCCCGGCACCTTCGTCTTGGCTTGCGGGCGCTTCATTCCGGCGGTCAGCCCATGCGGGCTCCGCCCGTAGAGTGACCCGAGGCTCTGCGGGAAAAGCTGGTTGAACTCCGCCGGTGTCGTCAGCGTGTCTGGCCCCGGCCTTCGGTCGAAAAACAGTCCGAACGTGCGGAACCGGTCGAAGATCTGCGTCTGACATGTGTCTTTCTCCTTGCCTGGGTCGGTGCCAACAGGGGGGCCGTTCATGATGATTTCAAAGCGCTGTTCCGCATCGGCGGCGACTGTGCCGTGGTCTTGCGCACAGAGGTATAGCGTGGCGTCGGTTGGGCGTTCGCCTTTGGCCAGGGGGTCGAACTCCGCATTGGTGACGCTGCTGAAGAAGACATTGTGGTGGCTCAGCTCGACACCGCTGGTAGCTGCGCTGAAAGCGTGGACGTAAGCCGATAGGCTGCGCGGTTCGACTGCGTCCGGCGTGACAGCGGCTTGCGCCGATGGCCCTAAAGCCCCTTCTACCAAGGCGCGCGGGTCGCCGTTGAACACCACAAGATCGGCGTTGGTCTTGCCGCTTGCAGTCTCGATACCAGTGACCCGCCCGTTCTGTTGAACGATCCGTTTCACTGGCGAGTTGAAATGAAACTGGGCACCACGATCCTGTGCGAGTTTCATCATGTTCTGGGCTAAAGCGTTCATACCGTCTTTGAGCGTCCAGACACCCCGCGCCTCCGCGTTCCAAATCAAGGAAAGGAGGGCAGGCGACTGCAAAGGCGATCCGCCGACATAAGTGGCGTAGCGGCCAAAGAGTTGCTGAAGATGCGGAGATTTGAAGCTACCCTTCAACAGACCAGCGAGGCTCAGGTGCGGCGCCATATCGAGCGCAAGGCTCGGTTGCGCGGCGACGGTTTTGACCATTCCGAGGGTGTCAGGCGCGGGTTTTTGCATCATCGGAAGGTCAAAGGCATCAAACAAACGCCGTGCTCTTTGATCGAATTTTAGAAAACGATTTGCCTCTTCCAAACCGAACACTTGCGCGATGGCGTCATGGTTCTCTTTTGGATCGATGGTCAGGTCCAGAACGGTGCCGTCCTCCCAAAAGTGGCGGGCGAGAACGTGCAGGGGTGATGGGCTGAGGTGTTGGTGGAAATCCTCGCCAACATCGGCGTAGAGGCATTCAAACACATGGATAAGCGTCAAAACCGTTGGTCCGGCGTCCACTGGCCCCGCATTCGACGGTAAGGTTCGCATCTTGCCCCCGGGGCTATCGTGTATGTCGAAAACATCCACCTGCGCTCCCAGATGAGACAACCGCAAAGTGGCCGCCAATCCTCCGATGCCAGCCCCAATCACAGCAATGCGTTGGTTTGAAATCACGTCTACCTCCCGACGGGAGTGTTGACTCGAACCATAAATATGTCCAGTTTCATTTACACATATGGTGTAACTTTGCAATTACATCGAGGTTTCGGAGAAGCATCATGCGCATGGCAGACCGGATTGAAACCGCTGTTTCAAACGCGATTTACAAGGGTCAAGGCGGAATGGCACCGGCGCGATTGGCCGCGTCGCTGGACTATGCCGTCAACCCCGGTGGTGCGCGGATCAGGCCGACGATTTTGATGTCAGTGGCGATGGCTTGTGGTGAGGACAAGCCAGAGCTGACAGATGCCGCAGCTTCCGCGCTCGAGGTTATCCATTGCGCCAGCCTCGTGCATGATGACTTGCCGTGCTTTGATGATGCGGATGTGCGGCGTGGGAAGCCTTCGCTGCACAAAGCGTTTTCGGAACCGCTGGCCGTTCTTGCGGGTGACAGCCTGATCGTAATGGGGTTCCAGATTCTGACTAAGGCTGCCGTGCATGATCCAGAGCGCGCCGTTGCCTTGATCGACATACTATCGAACCGCACTGGAATGCCCAATGGCATCTGCGCAGGCCAAGGATGGGAAAGCGAGACGGAGATCGATCTTTCAGCCTACCACCAATCTAAAACCGGCGCCTTGTTTATTGCGGCTACACAAATGGGTGCTGTGGCCGCTGGTCAAGAGGCCGAACCGTGGGAGGAACTAGGGTCTCGCATTGGCGAGGCGTTTCAAGTCGCCGATGACCTGCGCGATGCGCTTTGCGATGAACAGATGCTGGGCAAGCCTGCCGGACAGGATGACTTGCACGGGCGTCCAAATGCGGTTGCCACTTTTGGCGTAAGGGGCGCGGTTGCTCGTTTTGACGATATCCTCGCGGGCGCAATTGCGTCCATTCCCGCTTGTCCGGGTGAAGCGGCTCTAGCGCAGATGGTGCGGGCCTATGCCGATAAATTGGTTCCAGCAGATGCGCGGGAAAGCTTGTCCGTTCCGGGCGAATAATGTCTGACATTGGGTTAAACCAACCAGCCGCCCCGCGCGGAAAACGGTTTTCGTTCAATAGGCTTTTTGCCTCGCCCGCGTTCCAACGCCGTATGGCGCGATTGCCTTTGATAAAAGGCGTTGTGCGCCGTGAAGGCGAAGAAATGTTCGATATTGTTGCAGGCTTTTGCCACGCGCAAATCTTGCAGGCGTTGATCAAGCTGGACATCTTGGATGATTTGTTGGAGGGGCCTCAATCGCTTGACGCGTTGAGCGCACGCCATGGCGTGCAAGCAGACCGAATGCGCATCCTTTTGGACGCATCGGTGTCATTGAACCTGCTGAAAGCAAAGCGCGGTCGTTACGCCCTCACGCGCAGAGGCGCAGCACTCAGTGGCGTTCCGGGGCTGAGGGGGATGATCGCGCATCATGACGTTCTATATCGCGATCTCTCTGATCCGGTAGCCTTCTTCCGAGGGGAGACAGAGACGGAACTCGCGCAGTTCTGGCCGTATGTGTTCGGTGCGGGCGCGGCGGAGGACCCAGAGGCGGCGGCGACCTATTCGAAGCTCATGGCTGACAGCCAAGCGCTCGTCGCCGAAGACACGCTGTCTTTGGTTGATCTTGGTCGAACGCAACGCCTTATGGATGTCGGCGGTGGCACGGGCGCGTTTCTTGGCCATGTGGCGCAGGCCTACCCCAATCTTCACCTAACTTTGTTCGATCTGCCCGCCGTGGTTCCAGAGGCCAAACAACGGTTTGCAGATTTGGGGATCAGTCAGCGGACACAGATTGTACCCGGGTCCTTTAGGGATGATCCTTTGCCGGAAGGCGCGGCCACGATCAGCCTCATTCGAGTGCTCTATGATCACGCCGACGACACGGTTCTGGCCCTTCTGAGGTCCGCATACGACGCGCTTCCAGCCGATGGCCGGATCCTGATTTCGGAGCCGATGACAGGCGGCGCACAGCCCCATCGCGCAGGCAATGCCTATTTCGCGATTTACTGCCTCGCTATGCAAACAGGACGAGCCAGATCAGCGGAAGAAATCAGCAATCTGCTGCACCAGGCTGGTTTCGCCAACATCAGCAAACCGATGACACGCCGCCCATTCGTCACCACGGCGATCACAGCTGTAAAGTCAAACTGACACATTTTTCGTATCAAAAGATTGACACACAAAAGTGTCTAGCTAAACTGACATAGGACAGAATGTCGCACCCTGTCGCGCCGCGATGGGACAAGCAGACAAAGGGAGAAACCGTTGCAAACAAAGGCTGTCGTGCTGAGTGAGCCCGGGAAAATAGGGCTTCAATCGGTGGGAATCACACCCCCGACACCGCAGGATATTGTGGTGGAGATTCGCCATTCTGGCATATCAACCGGCACGGAAAAGTTGTTTTGGTCCGGTGAAATGCCTCCTTTCCCGGGAATGGGCTACCCGCTGATCCCTGGCTACGAAGCCTCAGGCGAGGTGGTTGAAGCTGGTTCTGACAGCGGATTCCGCGTTGGTGAAACGGTCTTTGTTCCCGGCGCGAATTGCTATGACGGGGCCTATGGCCTGTTCGGCGCAGCATCGAAGACACTGATCACACCAGCATCGCGCGTCACACGCATTGATAGCGCGACGGGGCCTGCGGGTGCGCTTTTGGCTTTGGCGGCAACTGCGCGGCACGCGATGGCGGGTCCGGGTAAATCTGTTCCTGACCTGATCGTGGGGCACGGCGTTCTTGGTCGCCTTCTGGCGCGGCTCACAATCGCGGCTGGCGCGCCTGCACCGACCGTTTGGGAAATTGATCCGCGTCGTACTGGTGGGGCCGAGGGTTACGCCGTCACAAATGCTGATGAAGATGAACGACGCGACTACACCTCAATCTATGACGCATCAGGTCAGTGCGATCTGCTGAATCAACTGGTGGGCCGGATGGCCAAAGGTGGCGAGGTTGTTCTTGCGGGCTTTTACAAAGAGCCGCTTCAGTTCGCGTTCCCGCCGGCCTTCATGAAAGAAGCGCGCTTCCGCATCGCTGCGGAATGGGATGCCGACGATATGACCGCAACCCGCGCATTGGTCGAAGGGGGCACGCTGTGTCTGGACGACCTGATCACCCATACCGCTGACGCCGCTGATGCCGCCTCTGCCTATGAGACGGCTTTCACCGACGCCGACTGCCTGAAAATGATCCTGAACTGGGGAACCGCATGAAGGACGAAGTGCCAAATCTGAAAGACTTCGATCAGCGTCTGCGGGACGAGGCGAAGATTGAACCAACGTTGGAGGTGCCTCAGGGCGAGCCGACCTCTAAAACGCAGATTATCGCGATCTATGGCAAGGGCGGGATCGGGAAATCCTTCACGCTCGCGAACCTCAGCCACATGATGGCGGAACAGGGCAAGCGCGTGCTGCTGATCGGATGCGACCCGAAATCAGACACAACAAGCCTGCTTTTTGGCGGCAAGGCCTGCCCTACGATTATTGAGACCTCAGCGAAAAAGAAAATCGCGGGCGAAGAGGTGAAAATCGGCGACGTGTGTTTCAAACGTGGCGGAGTCTTCGCGATGGAGCTTGGCGGGCCAGAGGTTGGTCGCGGCTGCGGCGGACGTGGGATTATCCACGGCTTTGAGCTGTTGGAGAAACTAGGTTTCCACGACTGGGATTTCGACTATGTCCTCCTTGATTTCCTAGGCGATGTCGTCTGCGGCGGCTTTGGCCTGCCGATTGCGCGGGATATGGCGCAGAAGGTTATTTTGGTCGGCTCCAACGACCTGCAATCGCTCTATGTGGCGAACAACGTGTGCTCGGCTGTCGAATACTTCCGCAAGCTGGGCGGCAACGTCGGTGTCGCGGGCCTTGTGATCAACAAAGATGACGGCACGGGTGAGGCGCAGGCTTTCGCGAGGGCCGTCGATATACCGATTCTGGCCTCGATCCCGGCAGACGACGATCTGCGGAAGAAATCCGCGAATTATCAGATCGTGGGTACGCAGAAGAAAGGCCAATGGGGCGATATGTTTGCCGGTTTGGCAGACGCCGTAGCAGGCGCGCCTCCAACGCATCCGACTGCCTTGGATCAAGACGGTCTGTTGGCGCTTTTTGATGCCGAAGAAACTGGCGCAGATTTCGTTCTGGAACCCGCCACCGACGCCGACATGCGCGGCAAAAACGCGAAACCTAAAGAATCGCTGGAGGTCATTTATGACGACGCGTGAGGGTTTCGAAGTTGGCTATGATGCCAGCGGAGACATCCAAATCATAGAAGGTGTCACATCCGAAGCCTCTGAAGTTGTGCAAGAGACCGCGCTTGAGGGCGGCTGCACGGCTGGTGCTGCGACGATGGAAGCTGCGGCGCGCAAGGCCGGAAAATCCGACATCTTGGACCAATTCGCGAAGGACTATCCGCAAGGGCCCCATGATCAACCGCAGAGCATGTGCCCTGCGTTCGGGTCTTTGCGCGTAGGTCTTCGGATGAAGCGGGTTGCGACGGTTCTGTCCGGCTCTGCGTGCTGTGTCTATGGCCTGACGTTCGTGTCGCACTTCTATGGTGCGCGTCGGTCGGTTGGCTATGTACCCTTTAACTCTGAAACGCTGGTGACGGGGCAGCTCTACGAAGACATTCGCGATTCCTTGCATGAAATGGCCGATCCGGATCGGTATGACGCCATTGTCGTGACCAACCTGTGCGTTCCAACTGCGTCAGGGGTGCCGCTTCGGTTGCTGCCAAAGGAAATCAACGGTGTGCGCATCGTGGGGATAGATGTGCCGGGTTTTGGCGTGCCGACCCATGCGGAGGCGAAAGATGTTCTTGCTGCCGCGATGCTCAACTATGCGCGTGAAGAGATCGCGGCGGGCCCTGTCCAAGCCCCTGTCGGTGGCAAATCGGATCGACCAACTGTCGCGCTGTTGGGAGAGATGTTCCCGGCCGATCCAATGATGATCGGTGCGATGCTTGGTCCGCTTGGCTTGGCAGCTGGACCCGTTGTTCCAACACGCGAATGGCGCGAGCTTTATGCGGCGCTTGATTGCAGTGCTGCTGCGGCGATCCATCCGTTTTATACCGCGACGGTGCGTGAATTTGATGCGGCGGGTCGCCCTGTCGTTGGCTCCGCACCAGTAGGCTATGACGGTACCGCGGATTGGTTGGCGAAGATCGGGGATACGTTCAATGTCCCATCGGCCCAAGTCGCCGGCGCACAGAATGCGTTCCTGCCAAAGATCAAAGAGGCGCTGGCCACTGTTCCAATCAACGGCACCATAACGCTTTCAGGCTATGAGGGGTCAGAACTCCTCGTCGCGCGTCTGTTGATCGAAAGCGGCGCTGACCTGCTCTATGTCGGCACGGCTTGCCCGAAAACACCTTGGTCTGCCGCGGATGCGGAGTGGCTGGAAAGCAAAGGCGTGAAGGTGAAGTTCCGCGCCTCGCTTGAGGACGATATTTCTGCCGTTGACGCGATCAAGCCGGATTTGGCGATTGGCACAACACCGGTTGTGCAACACGCGAAAGAGGCAGGCATTCCGTCGCTCTACTTCACCAACTTGATTTCTGCGCGTCCTTTGATGGGACCGGCGGGTGCTGGCTCGCTCGGTCAGGTTGTTAACGCAGCCATCGCCGGAAAAGAAAAGATGGACGCCATGCGCGCTTTCTTTGAAGGCGTCGGCAACGAAGACACAGCAGGTGTTTGGGAAGGCGCGCCCAACGTGCGGGAAGACTTCCGCGCGCAACACCAAAAGAAACTCGACAAGGCCAAGCGCGCCGCAGAAGCAGCGAGGATGATCTGATGTTAATCACCGATCATGATCGCGCGGGCGGATATTGGGGCGCTGTTTATGCGTTCTGCGCTGTAAAGGGCTTGCAGGTCGTCGTTGACGGGCCTGTTGGATGCGAAAACTTGCCGGTGACATCTGTGTTGCATTACACTGACGGGCTGCCACCTCACGAATTACCGATCGTTGTCACCGGCTTGTCTGAAACCGAGATGGGCGAAGGGACCGAGGACGCAATGAAGCGGGCTTGGGATACGCTTGATCCGGCTTTACCAGCTGTTGTTGTCACCGGCTCCATCGCGGAAATGATCGGCGGTGGCGTGACACCTCAGGGCACGAATATCCAACGCTTCTTGCCGCGCACGATTGATGAAGATCAGTGGGAATGCGCAGACCGCGCGATGACGTGGATTTTCACCGAGTTCGGCATGACCAAAGGTCGGATGCCGCCCGAAAAGAAGCGCGAAGAAGGTGCAAAGCCGCGGGTGAACATCCTCGGGCCGATGTATGGCACGTTCAATATGCCGTCCGATTTGGCCGAAATTCGCCGTCTTGTTGAAGGCATCGGGGCTGAGGTCAATATTGTGATGCCGTTGGGTGCGCATTTGGCTGAGATGCGCAACTTGGTGAATGCGGACGTGAATATCTGCATGTACCGCGAGTTTGGGCGCGGCTTGGCTGAGGTTCTTGGCAAACCGTATTTGCAAGCGCCGATGGGTTTGAACAGCACCACGAAATTCTTGCGCAAATTGGGTGACTTGTTGGGGATCGACCCAGAGCCGTTCATCGAGCAAGAAAAGCACTCCACGATCAAACCGGTTTGGGATTTGTGGCGCTCTGTCACGCAGGATTTCTTTGCCACCGCCGAATTCGCGGTTGTTGCGAATGAAACCTACACGCGTGGTCTGAGGAATTACCTCGAAAATGATCTTGGCTTTCCTTGCGCCCTTGCTGTTGCGCGGTGCCGCGGCAAGAAAACAAACAACGATGAGGTCCGCGAGTTGATCCATCAGAAACGGCCCTTAGTTGTCTTCGGGTCGATCAACGAAAAAATGTATCTGGCGGAGATGTCAGGCGGTCACGGACCGTCGCCATCATTCATTCCGGCGAGCTTCCCAGGCGCTGCGATCCGTCGGGCCACTGGGACGCCGTTCATGGGCTATGCAGGTGCGACTTATGTTCTGCAAGAAGTGTGCAACGGGCTCTTCGATAGCCTGTTCCATATCCTGCCGCTTGCCTCTGATATGGACGCAACAGACGCCACACTGACACCGCTGCGCCGCGATTTCCCATGGGATGAGGACGCGCAAGCCAAACTGGATGAGATCGTGGCAAGCCACCCGATCCTGACCCGAATTTCAGCAGCGAAAAAGCTGCGGGATGCTGCCGAACGCGCAGCGCTCGACGCCGGCAACGACCGGGTAGTCCTTGAGACCGTCGAAACCCTTGAACCTGTCTCAGGAGGACAATGATGACTGACTTTACGACGGACACGCCGATCGCGCGCGAACGCGCGGCACCGCCAAAGCGGGAATATTACGCGTATTTCGGGATCATCTTCCTCGCGGCATTGCCGCTGGCGATCCTCACTTGGGGACTAAGCGCCGCGCGCCAGATGTCGCTTCCTGAAAAGGGACCAATTGCAAAGGCCTGGTCGCAGGCCCGCATTATTACGCCGCACATCTTCCATGGATGATGTGCTGGCAAAGGAATTCGTCACTCCCCCCCGGGGTGACGGATTAGGGCAGGGGATGAGCCCCTGTCGTAACCCGGCCGCGGGGGGTGCGCGGCGTCAGTTCATAATTTTGGAGACAAAACATGGCTGATAATTCCGACCTGTCTTTCACAGGTTTGTCCGATGAACAGGCGCAGGAACTGCACGCTGTTTACATGAGCGGACTGTGGGTCTTCGTAATGATCGCAGTTGTCGCTCACGTACTCACGTACATCAAACTGCCTTGGTTCGGCTGGTAAGGAAGGAGATCGCACATGGCTCAGTTCTACAAGATCTGGCTGGTCTTCGACCCACGCCGCGTTTTCGTGGCGCAGGGCGTTTTCCTGTTCCTGCTGGCAGCGATGATTCATCTCGTCCTGCTTAGCAACGACAGCACCAACTGGTTCACGCTCGCGTTCAGCGCAAGCTAACCACTGGTTGCTTTCTAAGACTCTGCTGCGGGCGGGCCGCTCGCCCGCAGCACACCAAAGACTATTAACGGCAGGTCGCCTGACTTGTCATTGAATGGAGTAGGAAGATGGCACAGCTCAGCTTCGAAAGAAAATACCGCGTCCGAGGCGGGACGCTGGTCGGCGGTGATCTGTTCGACTTCTGGGTGGGGCCATTTTACGTTGGCTTCTTCGGGGTCACGACGTTCTTTTTCGCCGTCCTAGGGACAATTCTGATCTTCTACGGTGCGAGCCAGGGACCAACCTGGAACCCGTGGTTGATCTCTATTGACCCACCGCCGCTTGAATATGGTTTGGGTATTGCGCCGCTTATGGATGGCGGGCTTTGGCAGATCATCACATTATGCGCAATCGGTGCATTCGTCAGTTGGGCCTTGAGAGAGGTTGAGATCTGCCGAAAACTCGGGATGGGCTATCATGTTCCCTTCGCGTTTTCGATCGCGATCCTTGCCTATGTCACACTTGTTGTAATCCGTCCGGTGCTTTTGGGCGCATGGGGGCACGCCTTCCCCTATGGCATCTTTAGCCACCTCGATTGGGTCAATAATGTGGGCTACGCCTACGGCAACTTCCACTATAACCCGGCGCATATGGTTGCGATTACGTTCTTCTTTACGACGTGTCTTGCCCTCGCTCTGCACGGTTCGCTCGTTCTATCGGCAGTGAACCCGGGCAAAGGTAAAACCATCGCGTCCCCTGATCACGAAGACACCTATTTCCGCGATCTCATCGGCTATTCGATCGGGCCACTTGGCATCCACCGCCTTGGTCTGTTCCTCGCCCTGAATGCGGTTTTGTGGTCTGCGATTTGTATCGTGATCTCTGGCACCATCTGGTTCGACGAATGGATCGTCTGGTGGGATTGGTACTATGAGCTGCCCTGGTGGGTGGATCTATAAGGAGGATATGAACAATGGCTGAATATCAAAACATCTTCACCCAGGTTCAGGTCCAAGGTCCTGCCGAGATGGGTGTGAATGAGGCGGAGTTCCGCACGAAGTCCGCCAGCTTCTCCAAGCTCTTTGGTTGGTTTGGCAACGCACAGCTGGGTCCGGTTCATCTGGGAACCTTCGGTGTCGTGTCGCTGGCAACTGGCTTGATGTGGTTCTTCATCGTCGGGATCAACTTCTGGATCCAAGCGGGCTGGTCCCCTGGCGTCTTCTTGCGTGACCTCTTCTGGTTCTCGCTTGAGCCGCCTGCACCAGAGTACGGCCTCGGCATGGCCCCGCTTGAAGAAGGTGGCTGGTGGCTGATCTCTAGCTTCTTCTTGCTGGTCAGCGTTTGCAGCTGGTGGATCCGCACATATCTGCGCGCAGAAGAACTCGGCATGGGTAAGCACGTCTCTTGGGCTTTCGCCTCTGCAATCTGGCTGTTCCTTGTTCTGGGTCTGATCCGTCCGATCCTGATGGGATCTTGGTCCGAAGCTGTGCCCTATGGCGTCTTCTCGCACCTTGATTGGACGAACCTGTTCTCCATCACCCATGGCAACCTGTTCTACAATCCGTTCCACGCATTGAGCATTGCGTTCCTTTATGGCTCGGCTCTCCTCTTTGCGATGCACGGTGCCACGATCCTTGCCGTCAGCCGCTTCGGTGGTGAGCGTGAGATCGAACAGATCGTAGACCGCGGGACGGCCTCTGAACGCGCGGCACTTTTCTGGCGCTGGACAATGGGCTTCAACGCCACAATGGAAGGCATCCATCGCTGGGCGTGGTGGTTCGCAGTGCTGACAACGCTCACCGGCGGTATCGGCATCCTTCTGTCCGGCACGGTCGTCGACAACTGGTACGTCTGGGCGCAACAGCACGGCTTCGCGCCGCTCAACTGAGGAGATTGAACTATGGAAGACGACAACATCCTCAACCTCGAAGGGCGCACACGACTGTCAGCCGACATCACACTCTTGATGCTGAAAGGCGCAGGTTACGCGGCGGTCTTGGTCCTAGCCATCTGGCTGGTGATCGCAGTGATCGCAGGCATTGGCCGCGCCCTTCCAGAGGATAGCCGCAACACCCCCGACCCGATCAACAGATCGTCGTTGGAGTTGCTGGAAACCCCGATCAACATCGGGTGATGAGATTGGGCCGGGCACGCATCGCGACGCCTGCCCGGCCTTCCGCCATCGGGCCGCCCTCCCTGGTAGGTCCGGTACCAGAGGGGTCCACATGACCCTTCTAGTTCCCTTCCTGTTGGCTACAGGAACTGGCGTCGCAGGCAGCCCCCACAAGGGTCTGTTCTGCGACGTCATCTTTTTTTGGGGGTAAGCCATGACCAACACACCATTCCTAGACCGCATCAACGGACCTGCTGACCTAAAGGGGTTGGCGGATCGAGACCTCGCCGCCCTGTCTGACGAACTTCGGCAAGAGGTGATCCAAGCGGTTTCGCAAACCGGCGGGCATCTGGGATCATCGCTTGGGGTGGTCGAGCTATCGGTTGCGATCCATGCGGTTTTTGACACGCCGCGGGATAAGCTGATCTGGGATGTTGGCCATCAATGCTACCCTCATAAGATTTTGACCGGTCGTCGCGACCGCATCAACACGCTACGGCAAGAACGCGGCTTGTCCGGTTTCACCAAACGCAGCGAGTCTGAGTACGACCCCTTCGGAGCCGCGCATTCGAGTACATCGATCAGTGCAGCCCTCGGGTTCACCGTCGGGCGCGATATGGGACAGCCGACTGGAGACGCGATTGCTGTGATAGGCGACGGGTCGATCAGTGCGGGCATGGCCTATGAAGCTATGAACAATGCCGGGGCCGAGGGGCGTCGTTTGTTTGTCATTCTCAACGACAATGAGATGTCGATCGCGCCGCCTGTTGGCGCGATGTCGAAATACCTCTCCGGCCTTTACGCGTCACCGTTTGGGGAAATGCAAAAAATGGCCGAAGGGTTCGAAGCTGCGTTGCCCGGCCCGCTCCGCGACCATGCGCGTCGGGCGCGTCAGCTTGTGACGGGCGCAACTCAAGGCGGTTCCGGCACATTGTTCGAAGAACTTGGCTTTAGCTACGTCGGTCCAATTGATGGGCACGACATGTCTCAGCTCTTGCCTGTTCTGCGCGCTGCGCGGACCCGTGCTGTCGGTCCGGTGCTGATCCATGTCTGCACCGTAAAGGGCAAAGGTTATGCGCCCGCTGAAAACTCGGCTGACAAATACCACGGTGTCAGCAAGTTTGATGTAGCCAGCGGCACCCAGAACAAATCCCGCCCGAATGCCCCGAGCTACACAAAGGTGTTTGGCGAGGCTCTCCTCAAAGAGGCGGAAGACGATCCGAGCATTGTCGCCGTCACCGCCGCAATGCCATCGGGCACCGGCGTTAACATCATGGAAGACCGCTATCGCAACCGTGTCTTTGACGTTGGTATTGCGGAACAACACGGTGTGACCTTTGCAGCCGGCATGGCAGCCAGTGGGTTGAAACCGTTCTGCGCGATCTACTCGACGTTCTTGCAGCGTGGGTATGATCAGATTGTCCATGATGTTGCGCTGCAAAACCTGCCTGTACGCTTTGCGATTGACCGCGCTGGCTTGGTGGGTGCGGATGGCGCTACTCATGCCGGTGCGTTTGACATTGGCTATCTGGCCGCGCTTCCGAATATGGTTGTCATGGCCGCAGGCGATGAGGCCGAATTGATGCACATGGTTCGAACTTCTGCTGCCTATGACGAAGGGCCGTCGGCTTTCCGATATCCACGCGGTGAGGGCGAGGGTGTCTTGATGCCAGAGCGCGGCGAGATCCTCGAGATCGGCAAAGGTCGGATCGTGGAAGATGGCGAAGACGTCGCGGTCCTTTCGTTTGGCGGCCACCTTGGCGAATGTCGGAAAGCGGTGGAGCTGCTTAAGCAACAAGGTCTCAATCCAACCCTTGCGGATGCTCGTTTCGCCAAGCCACTGGATACCAATATGCTGCGGCAGCTGGTCAAATGTCACAAAGCGCTGGTGACTGTCGAACAAGGATCTCGTGGCGGTTTTGGTGCGATGGTTCTGCATGAGCTCGCCAACGCCGGATTGTTAGATGGCTCCTGTCAGGTGAGGACGATGACCTTGCCAGACCGCTTTATCGATCAGGCTTCGCCGGATGCTATGTATATGGATGCAGGTATGACCGCCGTGGACATTGCCGCGATGGCGGCAGAAGCGCTTGGGCGGAAAGTTACCGACGAAACGCTCCAAATCGGCTAGGGCCTGCGGAAACCCCCAAGGATCGTTTCCAAAAGTTGCCCAATCGGTGTCACAAAGACACCCATAAAATTAAGCATGTTCTCCCCATTAGCGTGGATGGGAGCATCGATATTATGCTTAAAGCTCTTTTGAATAAGGCGAAAACGGCGTTTGAGTCGAAATCAGAATCGCCAAAGCCAATTGCGGCACAACCGAAGTATCAGCAGCATCTGGACCTTATTGTTGTTCCAGAGTCCGCAATGGATGCTTTTCCGGATGATCCTAATCCGCTTGTGGAAGCGATGGTGAACTACGTGAACTTCCTGACCCAACAGGCGCAGTTCAATAGGTTCGAAATTTCCGCAGAAGCGATCCAAGCCTACCACGTTGATTACTACCTCGCGCAGGTAAAGAACGGTGGCCACGCGCAGTTTGTTGGAAATTCGGGGGCCAACCTAGCCTACACGTTGGCTGATGTGATTGACGGCCTGAAGGCGATGAAAGCCTTTGATCATCTCGCCCTGGCTGAGAAGATGTCAAAATGGGTTGCAGAGAACCCAGAGGATGCAGACGCACAAACGGGTGCGGAAGGCGGCATCGCGCCGGAACTCGCCGCCCTCGATAACCCGTTCTATGAGCTTGAAAAGGAACGCCCGCTTCGCCCAATCATGGCCGAATGGATTGCCGACTTTGAAGTGTTGCAGGCCGTCGATGATCGCATGATGCCACGCGTTCTTCAGGGGATCAAAACGCTCAACCCGAACCTGCGGACCCGTCAATCAAAGACCCATATCGCAAAACTGGTGAACCAATTGAGCAACCCTTTGTTCCTTGGTTTGGGCATGGCAGGGGCTAAAGCCGCGAAGATCGAACCCTTATTGCAAGTCGGAACCGGTTCAAACCGGAACGTGGATGGCCAAAACACGATGACGTGGTTTGTGCAAACGACTGAAGGCAAGCGATTTGGCCTTTCAACCGAAACAGGGGTTGAGCTGCGTGAGTATGTCGAACCGAACGGCGAGACTCTTCCAGAGAGCTTGAAGGACACAAGCCTTGATCACATCACGTCGTTTGTTCCAGTTGAGGTTGGCAATGTTGTGAACTCCGTGACCCACGCGGAAATTGACGCGATGAAAGCTGTCTGCGCAAAGCTGAATGCACCGATTGCGATTGAGATGCTCCTCGCAAAGCTGCCAGAAGATACCAAGGCTGATTATGTGTCCGTCCGTAGCACAGGTCAGAGCCTCGAAGACCAATTGGGCGCCTCTATCTATGTTGTCTGCAACCAAGGCTCAGTCGCATATTCCGCTATTGTCGAGGAAAGCGGTGCGCGGCTTTTGACAGAGCCTTCGCATGACCTTTTGGTGCAAGTGTCTGCGGTTGAAATCTCAGAGTTTATCGAGGGTTTGCAGGCCGCTTAACCCGCCTGCATCGCGTGCCCAAAAATTGAATCGGCATGCTCAGCGAGATAGATTTGCAGCCATGGCGTAAACAGCTCTGGCTTGCGTTTCACCTCTGCCGTTAGGTCGTAGTAGTCCACCCAGCGCGTTGCCATAACCTCATCAGGGTTGGGATTGATTGCCAGATCATCTGGCGCATTGGCGAGGTAAATTTCCGCAACCTCGTGCTCGATCAACCCATTTCCGACATCGGCGCGGTATTCGACCTGTCCGCGATGGCTGGGGTAGAGCCCCTTAATCCCAAGTTCATCGTCCAAGCGACGCACAGCGCAGTCGGAGGGGTCTTCGTTCCAATTTGGATGGGTGCAGCAGGTGTTAGCCCACAAGCCCGGCGTATGATACTTGCACATCGCTCGTTGCTGCAGAAGCACGCGCCCCTTGTTCATCACAAACACGCTGATCGCCTTGTGCTTTAACCCCTTCTGATGAACCAGAAGTTTCTCAACAGGAGTCAGGACACCATCGACCCAGGCGGGGATCACGGTCTTCGTCATGTGCGCATCGGTGATACCAACCGCGTCAGGTGGGCAAGGTTCTTTATGCCGATTTTAATGTGCGCCATAGGACGTGCCTTCACCAATTTTTTGTTCATATAGGCTTCAAACGTTAGCTTTTGAACGTCTATGTCATGGCAAAGCGATACAAAACGTTCCCGCCGTTCATCGGAGCGGTAATAGGCGTTCTGCATCGCACCAAGCACACGGAACACCTGCTTGTGCTCTTTCATGAACATCTTGCGGGCCAACATCAAATCCTGAACCCGGCCTGAGGCCAGTGTTGCCGCCGCAGCCGTCGCCGCAACGCGCCCGCCAACCATGGCATAATAGATGCCTTCACCCGATGAAGGTGCGACAACGCCAGCCGCGTCACCCGCCAAAACAACGTCTTTCCCATTGTCCCAACGATCCAGTGGTTTCAGCGGGATAGGCGCGCCTTCTTTTCGAATGGTCGGACAATCGGCCAAGCCTGAGGCGTCCCGCAAAGCTGCGGTTGCTTCTTTCAGGTCCACGCCATCCACGCCCGTACCCATGCCTACGCTGGCAGATTTCCCATGCGGGAAAACCCAGCCATAGAAATCGGGGCTGATCTCTCCGTCGTAGATCACATCGCATCGTTTGGGATCATAGGTGCCCGTTGGCCCCGGCGCTTCGATGATCTCATGGTAGGCGATCACGTAAGGAATTTTATCTCCGCCCGGCACCTCTGCCTTGGCTACATTCGACCGCGCACCATCCGCTCCGATGATGAGCTTACAGCTCAGCCGTTGTTCGTTGCCACTGATCTTGTCACGGAACACCACATGGGTGCCGTCGGTATCCCGCTCGATCCGCTGGAACGTCCCCGTATAGCGATGGGCACCGGCTTCCTTAGCCCGGACCCGCAGAAATTCGTCGAAATGTTCGCGATCCACCATGCCGACGTAGCCATTCTCAATCGGGATATCGACGCTGCGCTGAGTGGGGGAGATCATCCTTGCGGTGCTGATCTTGGCGACGATCTGGTCGTCTGGAATGAAGAAATCTTGGATGAGCCGCGGAGGCACCGCGCCGCCGCAAGGCTTGATCCGACCGGCGCGGTCAATCATCGCAACCGTGTGGCCAGACCGAGCGAGGTCTTCAGCCGCGGTTGTGCCTGACGGGCCACCGCCCACAACAACAACATCATAGATCATAGTTATTCTCCCGGAACCATGACGGGGGCCTGTGCAGGCCGCTCCATGATTTTGGCTGCCATCCATGTGGCAGCGATGAACAATAAGGCTTCAAAGATGAACACTGACCCGAAGGCTTGCGCGTCAGACAGCGGTATCCGCAACAGATCGACCATCGCCGCACCTATCAGTCCGCCGAAGCCTGCCGCAATCGCTTGCGCCGCGCCCCAGAGGCCCATGCGCGTGCCCTCTCGCTGTTCGCGACCTTCGCCTGCCAAGGCCATCATTGACCCGATGGCGGCGACAGCGAACATGCCGTTGAAAAAGCCAAGGGCGACGGTGGCTGGCATCAGCGGCGCGCCCGGTCCCATCGGCCCGATCAGAGCGATCACGCCAAGTGCCGCGGCGGAACCGAGACATCCGGCAATCACCCAATTGCGCAGAGCGCCGATCTTGAACCCAGTCGCCATGATGCCGACAGTCAGCATCCCAATGAACACGCCACCGTTCTGTGCGCCGGACAGCGATGTCGATTCACCCGGCGTGAAATTGAAGACCAAGCCGGCATAGGGCTCTAGGATCAATTCTTGCATGAAATAGGCGGTCATCGAGAGGAACACGAATAGCGTGAAGTTGCGTGCTTTGCGTTCCTGCCAAACTTCCTTCAGCCCTTCCATAAATGGTGTCGGGTCTGGCTCTCTGACGGCGATCAACTTCTCTTCGATCCGCCAAACGGCGACGATGGTGAGAACGATCGCACTTAATACGACCGCACCAACGATCCGCACCAACAGCGCGGGCGTGTAGGGATCAAGCAAGCTGCCAACGATTCCGGCGGTCATCGCGATCCCAAAGATCATCATCAACCACGTTATGGTTGCCGCCGCCGCGCGGCGGTGTGGGACTGTGGTGGTCGCGAGCAGGGCCAATAGAGATGTGCCTGAGGCACCAACACCAAGACCGATCAAAGCATAGGCGATGATCGAAAACACCATGCCGAGCGCAAAGCTATTGGCCAGAACGAGGATCCCGCACGCGGCCATAAAGGCCCCAACGGCAAGTGCGACCATGCCGCCAATGATCCAACGGGTTCGCTTTCCTCCGGTATCAGAGGCAAAGCCCCATTTGGGCCGCGTCATCTGGATGCCGTAGTGCAAGGCGACAAGCAATCCTGGTAAAACTGCAGGCAACGCCAGCTCGACCACCATCAGCCGGTTTAGCGTCGATGTCGTAAGAACAACAATCGCACCCAGTGCCATTTGCACCAAGCCCAAACGAACAATTTGGAACCAAGAGAGGGTCATGTCAGCCTCCTATCCCGCGCAGGGCGAAAGCGGCGATCATCATGCCGCTGATATAAAGAACGACGCCGGTGCCGTTGTACCAAGGTGCTTTGGCTTTCGGGTCGCATAGCATCACGCGCATCGCGGCCAGTTGCGCCAAAAGAACGACTCCGACCCCTGCGGCATGAAACGGTTTATCCCAGAGGGTCAGCAGCGTGATCACGATCAGCTGCGGCACGGCCATGATCCAACAGGCCAATTTTGCTGCGCGTTCCGGCCCCAAAGCGACAGGGAGTGAGGCGACGCCCATCTGACGATCGCCTTCCAGCGCCTTGAAGTCATTCAGCGTCATAATGCCATGCGCCCCAAGGCCATAGAGCAAGGCTATTGCCAAGATTTCGGTCGATGGCGCTCCGGTCGACAAAACTGCTGTCCCCGTGATCCACGGCAAGGTTTCATAGCTGATCCCGACCAAACCCGGCCCCCACCAGCCAGAGCGTTTCAGGCGAACAGGTTCGGCGGAGTAGGCCCAAGCAGCAGCCACGGCAGCAACGGTTGCCACAAACCCCCATGTGCCGAGTTGCCAGCCGACAACCAAGGACAGCACAGACATCGCTAAAGCGATCCAAAGCCCCCATCGTCCTGGAATGCGCCCTGATGGGATCGGGCGGTGGGGTTCGTTAATGGCATCAACATGCCGGTCGCACCAATCATTGGCGGCTTGGCTCATCCCACAAACGATTGGTCCTGCAAGGATTATCCCTAACGCAACCATCCAAATACCCTCGATTAGAGAAGCACCGGACGACACAGCGCCACAGAGGAACGCCCACATCGGCGGGAACCAAGTAATCGGTTTGATCAGCGTCAACGCCGCCCTTGGTTCGGGCCAACGTCGCTCAATCGGTGGGATGTCTGAGGCTATCGACATTTTGTAAGTTTAGATTGACATATGCAGAGTCGGCAAGTGTAAACATTGATTTACAAAACGTCATTTATCCAAAGCGCTTTGAAAAAACTTTGCGAAAGGTGTTTTTAGGGTTTGCTTTGGAAAGTTTGGAACGCCAACGTCCCGAGCGACTCAACTTTGAATAGGTTTGAACCAATGGCAATCAGAACCATTGTTTGGGGCGAAAACGTCCATGAACAGACGAACAAAATCGTCTCTGATCTTTATCCAAACGGAATGCACGGCTGCATCGCCGATGCTTTGAATGCGGACGACCGCTTCTCTGCGACAACAGCGACTTTGCAAGACGACGAGCATGGCCTGCCAGAAGCGCGTTTGGCAGAAACCGACGTGCTTTTGTGGTGGGGCCATGCCGCCCACGGGGATGTGTCGGATGAGGTTGTTGAACGCGTCGCCGATCACGTGAATGCAGGCATGGGTCTGATCCTTTTGCACTCGGCCCACTTCGCTAAGATCTTTAAACGCTTGATGGGCACGCCCTGCAACCTGACTTGGCGCGAAGCGGGCGAAAGGGAACGGCTTTGGGTCACGTCGCGCAACCACCCCATCGCGGCTGGACTGCCGGATCATTTCGAGCTGGAAAATGAAGAGATGTATGGCGAGCCCTTTGGCGTGCCTGAGCCGCTGGAAACGGTGTTCATCAGCTGGTTCCAAGGTGGAGAGGTATTCCGCTCTGGTCTGACCTATAAGCGCGGCGCAGGAAACGTATTTTACTTCCGCCCTGGCCACGAAACCTATCCGACGTATTACGATCAAAACGTACAAACCGTTCTGCGCAATGCCGTTGCTTGGGCCTATAACCCAGCACCGCGCGTGGTTGGCGTGAACGATGCGCCGAATGTTCCTGTTGAACAGGCCTTAGAGCCGATCGAAGAACGCGGGCCACGTTTGCACAAAGACGGCGAGGAGGGATACCGTTGACCATTCGCCTTCTCATCTTGGGCACCGGTGGCATGGCAAACGCCCATGTCGAGGCCTACGCGCAAATGTCAGATGTCGCGGTTGTTGCGGGTGTCGATACGGACCCGAAGCGCCTTGAAGAGTTCATGGCGAAGCACAGCATTCCAAACGGCTTTGCCAGCGTGCAAGAGGCTTTGGACTGGGGTGAATTTGACGCCGTTTCAAACGTGACACCCGACGCTGTGCACCATCCAACAACACTTCCTTTGCTTGCCGCAGGTAAGCACGTCTTGTGCGAAAAGCCATTGGCGGCCAATGAAACCGACGCCAAGGAAATGGCCGCCGCCGCGAAAGAGGCGGGCGTGATTAATATGGTCAACCTGACCTATCGCAACGTCCCCGCCGTGATGCACGCAGCGACTATGGTTTCCAATGGCGACATTGGCGAAGTTCGGCATTTTGAGGCGTCCTATCTCCAAAGCTGGCTGACCCAACCTCTTTGGGGCGATTGGCGCAGCGAAAGCCAATGGCTGTGGCGTTTGTCGCAGAAGCATGGCTCGCTTGGCGTGTTGGGTGACGTCGGTGTTCACATTCTGGATTTCGCCACACTGGTCGCAGGCGCTAACCCGACCGATCTTTCTTGTCGCCTGACGACCTTCCACAAGGCTGAGGGGGATCAGATCGGGGAATACCCGCTGGACGCCAATGACAGCTTCAACATGCACCTCGCCCTGACCAACGGTGCTGCGGGTGTGGTCCACGCCTCGCGCTTTGCCTCAGGTCACATCAACGACCTGCGGCTTAGAATTTTCGGTACGAAGGGTGGCCTAGACGTCCGGTTTGAGGAAGAGACGAGCAAGCTTTACTCCTGTCTGGAACCCGACCTGCAATCGGCAAATTGGCAAGAGGTCGATACGCCCGAGGTCAAAACCAACTACCGCCGGTTCATCGAAGCGATCCAATCGGGCACCCCAGCCTTGCCAGATTTCGACCGTGGCGCTGTTCTTCAAACTGCTTTGGACGCTGCTGTGGCGTCTGATGAAGATGGTGGCAAAAACACCCCAGTCGCGATCTAAGGCGAACGCCTTCGCCAAGGTTTGCCATTAATGCTCTGACAATCTGACGCTTTGCGTTTTAATTCGTTAAACGCTAAGATTGAGAAGCAGGATAGGGCAAACCTTGGCACAAAATACGGAAATTAAGTCGCTCAAGAGGCGTGCCATCGACGCGCATCGAGCTGGCGATTTAAAGCGTGCCCAGCAACTCTATGCCGCGCACCTCGCGACCCAACCAAATGACGCCGGGGCATTGTCTAATCTTGGTGTGCTGAACCGTTCGCAAGGCCGGCACCGTGTCGCACTTGAACTCCAGAGGAAGGCGCATCACCTCAATCCGGACGACAAGGGCGTTCGAACCAACCTTGCCAACATCTTGTCGGACCTTGGCGACTATGACGGATCAATTGCTTTAAGAAGTGAGCTACTCGAGGAAGACCCAGACCATCTAGACCAGCTTGCGATGATTGGTCGATGCCATCGCGGCAAAGGGGCTTATGACGCCGCAATCTCTCACCTGAAAGACGCCCTAAAGAAATATCCCAACGATCCTGAACTCAATATGCAGCTTGCGTTTGCTTGCTTGGGAGCAGGCGACCACGTCACCGGATTTGAGGCCTATTTCTCGCGCTGGGCCGCGGGTGAACTGACCCCTCGCAATTTGGAAATTCCGGAATGGTCCGGCCAGCCTTTGGACGGTAAAACAGTTGTCGTCTTGTCAGAACAAGGCTTCGGTGACGCGGTGTTTTACATGCGGTTCCTCCCGATCCTCAAAGACCTCGGCGCGACGGTGCGCGTTTGCGCTGAGGCGCCGGTTCTTCCTCTCTTCGCGGAGCTTGAAGACGCTGACGAAGTGGTTCTTTTCGTGCCTGAAAACATCGTCGGCGACTATTGGATGAACCTAATCGATCTCGCCCTCTACCATTTCCGATCTTCCGACGATTGGCCTAAACCAACGCGGCTTACGGTGTCGGATACGTCGCGTCAGCGTGCGCGTGAAAGGGTCGCTCCGTTTGACGAAATGTTCAGAATTGGTGTCGTATGGTCCGGCTCGGAGACCTACAAAGGAAACGCTTTCCGATCCTTTCAACCGATGGAATTCACCACGCTCGCCGCACTGCCGAATGTTCAACTTTTTTCCCTCTATAAAGGCAAAGGCATGCGTGCTTTTGAAGACGCAGGGCTTTCTGGCCTGATCGTCGATGCAGCCAGCGATGATCGGCATTTCGGGGATTGCGCAGCAACCATGATGCAAATGGACCTTGTGATCACATCTGACACAGCCACCGCGCATATCGCAGGCTCGCTCGGCGTACCGACGTGGGTCCTGCTGCATTGGGATCCGTTTTGGGTGTGGAGACATTCATGCGATGCAACCGATTGGTATCCGTCAGTCCGGCTGTTCAGACAAGATCAACCGCAAGATTGGGCAGGAGTATTTGCGAAAGTCCGCACTGCTTTGACCACAGAATTGGCCGCGCGACATGGATGAAATCTTGATCCCCATCTCACCCGGAGAGTTGATCGATAAGCTGACCATCCTTCGGATCAAATCTGAAAAGATGACGGATCCAAGCAAACTGGAAAACGTCCGGTTTGAACAGCGCAGGCTGCAATTGATTGCTGACGACGTTTTGCCAACAGATGAAACGCTATCCACGCTCTGGGCTGAACTTTATGAAGTGAATGTGGATTTATGGACGATCGAAGAAGACATCAGAAAGTTCGAAGATCAAAAAGACTTCGGCGCTGCGTTCATCGCCTTGGCGCGGGCGGTTTACGTGACAAACGATCGACGGGCTGAGTTGAAAAAGCAGATCAACACGCTGCTTGGATCGACTCTGGTTGAAGAAAAATCCTACACATCTTGTCTGACATGACACCGCAAGATCGTATCAAATCGGCGCGTGAGGAACTGCTCAAAGCCCAAAAGGAGCTGAATGAAGCGCTCGGATCAACGAAAACCCGTGCCCGCGCGCAGATTGTTCAGTCACTGCATGAGATCGGGGGTATGCTCTCCCCCGCTCGCCCATTCGCCAGCCAAGCCGGTCAGGATCGCGTTGTTGATCACATCTTCAAAGGCAAGATTGGCGGCACGTTTATCGATGTCGGCGGTTATGACGGCGTGACCGGATCGAACTCAATGTTCTTTGAAAAATGGCGCGGGTGGAAGGGTGTTCTAGTTGAACCCGTTGAGCTGCATCGCACCAAGGCCAAAGCGGCGCGGCAATGCCCGTGTTTGCCCTACGCTGTGTCGGCCGACGCGGGGGAGGCGGAGTTTCTGACGGTCGAGTCTGGCTTTACACAAATGAGCGGGTTGGTCAGTTCTTACGATACCAAACTGTTGTCTCGCGTGCGCTCTGATCAGCGCCACAAGGAAAGCATCTCAAAGGTGGAGACAAAGCCTTTGGCGGCGATCCTGAAGGAAGTTGGCATCGAGCATCCCGATTTCATTTCTCTCGACATCGAAGGCGGAGAGATGGATGTTCTCATGAGTTTTCCATTTGAGGATCATGAGGTCAAAACCTGGTCGATAGAAAACAACAATGGATCTTCCGAGCTTGGGAAGCTGATGCTGTCTAAGGGCTACCGCTTGATCGAATTTTGTGGGCCGGATGAGGTATACGCCCACCAAAGCCTTTTGCCGGTTTCGGCTTAGACCAAGTGCTGAATTCCCAGAACGGCGGCTGCTGAGACCACCGCACCTAAGGCAAACCACGCTGCACGCGCTTTACGTCGCTGCGGCTTTGGCGGTGGCGGTGGATTGTTCGCGCGGATCAAAGCGGCCTCTGCCATGGCTGGCAATTGCGGGCCAAACCGCGACAGGATCATCACGGTTTTCCCAAGGTCTTTAAGCAACGCTTTGGGGCCAATGCTTTTAGTGATGTAGCGTTCGACCGTCGGGCGTGACACCTGCCAAATGTTCATATGCGGGTCGAGCGACCGCGCGACACCTTCAACAACGACCATTGTGCGCTGCAACAAGATCAACTCGGTCCGCGTTTCCATGCCGAACCGTTCGGTCACCTCGAACAGATACGACAACAAACGCGCCATCGAAATCCGGCTCGCGTCCATGCCAAAGATGGGCTCTCCCACGGCACGAAGCGCGCGAGCAAATTCATCGACGTCTTGGTTGGATGGCACATAACCGGCTTCAAAATGCACCTCTGCCACGCGCTGATAATCTTTGCGGATAAATCCAAACAGGATTTCGGCGTAGACTCTGCGTGTGTATTCATCGATCCGCCCCATGATCCCGAAGTCATAGGCGATGATGTCGCCGTTCTGGGCCACCTTCAGATTGCCCTGATGCATATCCCCGTGGAAATACCCATCGCGCAAAGCGTGGTTAAGGAACATTTGCAAAACCCGCGCGGCGAGGGCGCGGCGATCATGACCCGCCGCATCCAACGCATCATTATCCCCGATGCCGATACCTTCGGCCCAATCGAGCGTCATCACGCGACGGCCGGAGAGGTGCCAGCGCACATTCGGCACGTCAAAGCCTTCGTCTTTTTCGGTATTGGAAGCAAATTCAGAGGCCGCAGAGCTTTCCAACCTCAGATCAAGTTCCCCCATCACGACGCCTTCGAAATGCTCGATCACATCCATCGGGCGCAGGCGGCGCGAGGCGGGGGACAGCAATTCAATCGCACGGGCGGCGAAGTAGAAGGCGTCGATATCCTTGCGGAATGCCTTTTCGATCCCTGGGCGCAAAATCTTGACGGCCACTGCGTCACCACTTTCAACCAGATGCGCCTTATGCACTTGGGCGAGCGAGGCAGCCGCAACGGGTTCTGAGAAGGACGAGAAAAGCTCTTGAACCGATTGTCCAAGCTCGCGCTTCACTTCGCGCTCTGCTTCTTTCATTGAGAACGGTGGCAGTTTGTCCTGCAAGACACGCAGCTGTACCGCGAGTTCATCGCCGACGACGTCAGGACGAGTCGACAGCACCTGACCAAACTTGATGTAGGCTGGTCCAAGCGCTGTCAACGCCCGTGTCGCCGGCGGCATGGTGACATCGCCTTTGTAGCCGAGCCATTGGAATGGCCAAACAATCGTGCGGAAGGTGACACGCAGCAGTGGCCCCGCATCAAAGGCATCCAATACGACGTTCATCGCGCCCGTGCGTTCGAGCGTTGCGCCCGTTCGGATCAGGCGAATAATGTTGTGCGGTCCGCGCATCGCTTAGATTTTCCATCCCGAATGCAATGCGGCAATTCCCATCGAGAGGTTGCGATACTTCGCATTTTCAAAACCAGCAGTCCTCACCATGCCAAGGAAGGTGTCTTGATCGGGGAACTTGCGGATTGATTCAACAAGGTACTGATAGCTGTCCGCATCATTGGCAATCAGCTTGCCCATGCGCGGGATCACGTTGAACGAATAAAGGTCATAGGCCTTTTGCATCATGTCGTTCGGCAGTTGGCTGAACTCCAAAACCATCAAACGCCCGCCGGGTTTCAACACACGGTAGGCCTCGTTCAACGCCTCTTGCGGGCGGGTCACATTTCGAATGCCAAAGCTAATTGTGTAGACGTCAAAGATGTTGTCCTCAAACGGCAGCGCCATTGCGTCGCCCACGACCCAATCAAGGCTGTCGGCCGTGCTCGCAGCCTCGGCCCGCTGGCGTCCCTCGACCAACATCGGTTCGGTCAGGTCCAGTACGGTTGCGTGGCCAGATCCGGCGCGTTTCAGAAAGCGGAACGAGATATCACCGGTCCCGCCAGCGACATCCAACAGCTTTTGTCCCGGACGTGGCGCGAGCCAATCCATCATCGAGTCTTTCCAGATGCGGTGGATGCCGACGGACATGACGTCATTCATAATGTCGTACTTATTCGCGACTGACGAAAAGACGCCCTGCACTCGACCGGCCTTTTCGCCTTCTGGCACGGTTTCAAATCCGAAATGGGTGGTTGATTGGGTTTTGTCAGCCATGGCAGCACGTCGCTTTTCGTTTCAGGTTTGAGTTATACCTTCTGAACCCAAAGGACAAATTGTCATTCCGCCACAGTCTGTTTGCTTTTCTCCGAAATGTCATATCTTTAGGCGACCATGCCAGAACTACCCGAAGTCGAAACCGTGCGCACCGGCCTCGCCCCCGCGATGGAGGGTCAGGTGATCGTGCAGGCTGACGTCAATCGCCCCGATCTGCGCTGGCCGTTTCCTGAACATATGAGCGAACGGCTGACTGGAGCGGAGGTTCTCCGCCTCAGACGTCGATCGAAATACATCCTTGCCGACCTTAGCACCGATGAAACCCTGCTGATCCACCTCGGTATGTCGGGCCGCATGACTGTTTCGGGCCACGCGTTGGGCGATTTCTACTATGAACACCCGGCACCTCAGAAACACGATCATGTGGTGTTCCACATGAGCAACGACGCCCGCATTACCTTCAACGACGCTCGCCGGTTCGGCGCGATGGATTTGATGCCCACTGCGGGGCAAGACGATCACTGGCTGCTGAAAGATATTGGCCCCGAACCCTTGGGCAATGATTTCAACGAAGCGCATTTGATCGCAAAACTGAAGGGCAAGAACACTCCAATCAAAACCGCGCTTTTGGATCAGCGAATTGTTGCAGGTCTCGGCAACATTTATGTGTGCGAGGTCTTGTTCCGCGCTGGTATCCATCCCGCGCGCAAAGCCGGAAAAATCAGCGCCAAGCGGGTCGGGTCGATGGTGCCGATCATCCGCGATGTTTTGTCAGAAGCGATAGAATCCGGTGGATCATCTTTGCGCGACTACCGACAGGCCGATGGCGAATTGGGATACTTTCAACACGGTTTCAAAGTTTATGATCGTGAAGGCAAAACCTGCGTAACCCCCGACTGTGGAAAGAAAATTAGGCGAATCGTCCAGTCTGGCCGGTCCTCTTTTTTCTGTCCGCAATGCCAAAGATAGCTTGATTGCCGCGATCGAATAACGGCACAAACAGCCCAGCCAAACCAAATAGAGGAACCGGAATGGCCTATGAGACCATCATCGTCGCTATCGAAGATCATGTCGCGACCATTACCCTGAACCGCCCCGATGCGTTGAATGCGCTTAGCCAAAAGCTCTTGAAAGAATTGGCCCAAGCAATGGAAGAGGCAGACGCGTCTGATAAGGTGCGGTGCATCGTTCTAACCGGTTCCGAAAAAGCATTTGCGGCCGGGGCCGACATCACAGAGATGGCGGATCAGTCTTTTGTCGACATCTACACCAGCGCGTTCTTCGAACCCGAAACCACGCGGTTCAATCGGACCCGCAAACCGATCATCGCAGCCGTATCCGGCTACGCGCTGGGCGGTGGTTGCGAATTGGCGATGATGTGCGATTTCATCATTGCCTCTGACACTGCAAAGTTCGGCCAGCCAGAGATCAACCTTGGCGTTATCGCAGGCATCGGCGGCACCCAGCGTTTGACCCGCTTTGTGGGCAAGTCAAAAGCAATGGACATGAACCTGACAGGCCGCATGATGGACGCGGAAGAAGCGGAACGCAGCGGCCTTGTCAGCCGTGTCGTGCCCGCAAAGAAGCTTTTGCAAGAGGCGAAAGACGCCGCTTCGAAGATTGCTGAGAAATCCTTGCTTGCCTCTATGGCTGCCAAAGATGCCGTGAATCGCTCCTACGAAACAACGCTCGCCGAAGGCCTGAACTACGAACGTCGCATGTTCCAAGCGCTCTTTGCGACGGAAGATCAGAAAGAAGGCATGGCGGCCTTCAGAGAAAAGCGCGAAGCGAATTTCCGGGATCGCTAAGAAAACTCTTTCCATTATGGCTTGAACGGGCTAAAGCCGCGCACAACATGCGCGTGATGCCCGCTTTGGCAGATTCGGCCGGTACAGAACCCGGTGGGCCATTAGGCGCATATATTTGTATTTGATGGACCAGACCGAAAGACACGACCATGGCAAACACAGCACAGTCTAAGAAGCGCGCCCGCCAGAATGCGGCCCGCTATGCAGTCAACAAACAGCGCCGTTCGCGCATCCGCACACATCTGCGCGCAGTCGAAGAAGCGATCGCATCCGGTGATCAGGCGGCAGCAGCAGCAGCTTTGAAAGCAGCACAGCCAGAGATCATGCGTGGCGTGACCAAAGGTATCCTGCACAAAAACACAGCAGCGCGTAAAATGTCGCGCCTGTCTGCGCGTGTGAAAGCCATCGCGTAAACAGTCTTTTTCCAGCAACACATGGCTGGAAATACCTCGATAAAAGGCGCGTCCTAAACGACGCGCCTTTTTGCATTTGCAGCACGACGCTCAAGTTTTTGAGTGGTTTCAAAGGGGTCAGAGATTCTTTTTCGACAAAGTATGAGTCAAGCGCGTTGTTGTGTTGAATGCGTCGCAAACACGTTGCTACGTTAGGCATGCGATTCACATCGTTCCGGGGGGGACATGGAGGAATTCGGCAGATTGTTGTGGCATTGATCCATCCGGGATTTTGCTACAAAGTGCCAATCTGACGAACTTCATGCGAAGACTTTGACAGGGCTAGGTCTTGATCAATGTATTCGTGTCCACGGCGCTGGTCAGGGAACTGGCGCCAATGTCCTAGAGACTGTCGAGATGTCGCCGAACACCTTAGCCGGGTGAACGGGCGTCTGGGCCAAAGGTTCGTGTTGCAAGACCTGACGTCGAAAGACTTTTCGGCGAACGCGATTGTGCTGGTCCTCTCCTGCGATTGATCGCCATGGCCCGGGGGGCTGTGTGGCAGGGATTGAGCGAAGGGACACGAGGGAACAATGACAACTCAAGTATGGGGCGAGGTTTTGCAATCACTCAAAGCTGGGATGAGTGCAAATAGCTATAAGAACTGGATCGCGCCCCTCGAGTTGAAAAGCCTCTCAGATAAAGTAGCGACATTTGAAGTGCCCACGGGATTCATCGGCAATTACGTTCAACAGAATTTCGGTGATCAGATTATTTATCAACTGAACCGTCACGAACAGGACGTTCAGCGCCTTAGTTTCTCCGTACCAGAGAAGACATCTGCCAAGCCTGCCGCGAAAGCACCTCGCAAAGCCAAAAAAGCAGACGACACCGCCGGCGGCCCAATCGACCCACGCTTTACCTTCGATAGTTTTGTTGTTGGTAAGCCGAACGAGCTGGCCAATGCAGCGGCGCGTCGTGTGGCCGAAGGAGGCCCGGTCACATTCAACCCGCTTTTCCTCTATGGCGGCGTCGGTCTAGGCAAGACACACCTGATGCACGCCATTGCTAACGAATTGCGCGAGCGTCAGCCTGAATTGAACGTGCTTTACCTTTCTGCTGAGCAATTCATGTATCGCTTCATCACCGCATTGCGTGAACGCAAGATGATGGACTTCAAGCAGCTGTTCCGCTCCGTCGACGTACTCATGGTCGATGACGTGCAGTTCATCGCGGGCAAAGACAGCACGCAGGAAGAGTTCTTCCACACGTTCAACGCGCTCGTAGATGCCAACAAACAGATCATCATTTCTGCCGACCGTGCACCAGGTGAGATTAAAGACCTCGAAGATCGCATCCGCTCCCGCCTACAGTGTGGTTTGGTTGTTGACCTCCATCCAACAGACTACGAATTGCGCTTGGGCGTTTTGCAGGCGAAAGTTGCCATCCAACAGGCGCAATATCCCGATCTGGTCATCGCCGATGGCGTTTTGGAGTTCCTCGCCCATCGGATCACAACGAACGTGCGCGTCCTTGAAGGGGCTTTGACCCGTCTGTTCGCCTTCGCCAGCCTTGTCGGTCGCGAAATCACACTGGAACTGACGCAGGACTGTCTGTCCGACGTGCTTAAAGCCTCTGACCGGAAAGTCACGGTTGAGGAAATTCAGCGCAAAGTCAGTGAACATTTCAACATTCGCTTGTCCGACATGATCGGGCCAAAGCGTCTTCGCACCTTTGCGCGCCCGCGTCAGATGGCGATGTATCTGGCCAAACAGATGACCAGCCGGTCGCTGCCTGAAATTGGCCGTCGGTTCGGCGGGCGTGACCACACAACCGTCATGCATGGCGTGAAGCGGATCGAAGAACTGATGGTCACCGACAGCCAGATCGCCGATGATGTGGAACTCTTGCGCCGCGCATTGGAAGAATAAGGTCTTGGGCGCTTGACGCCCATCGCACCTTGACAGACAGTTCATTTAAATTCTGCTTGAGCCGGACGTGAAAACAGGTAGTTTTTGCGTCCCTAAAGGCGTCAGCCACAGACATCGGAGCGTGGGACTATGAAGTTAAGTATTGAACGTGCAAGTCTGCTGAAGGCAGTCGCCCAAGCCCAATCCGTTGTGGAGCGTAGGAACACCATTCCAATCTTGGCCAACGTGTTGATAGAAGCCGAGGGCGACACGGTGCAATTCCGAGCGACTGACCTTGATATAGAGGTGGTTGATCGCGCGCCTGCCCAAGTTGAACGCGCAGGGGCAACGACTGTGTCGGCCGTGACTCTGAACGAGATTGTGCGCAAGCTGCCTGATGGGGCCTTAGTCACTTTGACTGAAGATGGTGCGTCAGGACGTTTGACGATTGAAGCGGGGAGGTCCAATTTCTCGCTCGCCACGCTACCGAAGGAAGATTTCCCGGTGATGGCGTCGTCCGAATATGCCGCGAATTTCTCCGCTCCAGCTCCCATGTTGCGCCGCCTGTTCGACAAATCGAAATTTGCGATTTCGACGGAAGAGACGCGTTACTATTTGAACGGTGTCTACATGCACATCGCTGACGCAGATGGCGGCAAAGTGTTGCGCTGTGTCGCGACGGACGGCCACCGACTAGCTCGTATTGATGCGGATTTGCCTGATGGGGCCGCCGATATGGCCGGTGTGATCGTGCCGCGCAAAACTGTTGGTGAGTTGCGCAAGCTTCTCGACGATGATGAGACGCAAATCGCCGTCTCGGTCAGCGAAACCAAAGTGCGTTTCGCAACGCCGGATATCACGCTCACATCGAAAGTGATCGATGGAACCTTCCCCGACTACACCCGCGTGATCCCGCAAGGAAACACCCGCAAGTTGGAAGTAGATGCCTCCGAATTTGCCAAAGCTGTTGATCGCGTCGCGACAGTGTCTTCCGAACGCTCGCGCGCTGTGAAGCTGGCCTTGGAAGAAGACAAACTGGTTCTGTCCGTGAATGCTCCGGACAGTGGCGCTGCGGAGGAAGAATTGGCCGTGGCCTATGGCGACGAGCGTTTGGACATCGGGTTTAACGCGAAGTACCTGCTGGAAATCGCCAGTCAGGTGGATCGCGAAAACGCCGTGTTCCTGTTCAATTCCTCAGGCGATCCGACCTTGATGCGCGAAGGCAATGACACCAGCGCGGTCTATGTCGTGATGCCGATGCGGGTCTAAGCGCCCTTTGCGAGGTGGGGAGCCACCGGCTTGAGGGTGAGTGGCGTCTCGGAAACGATACGGTGTATCGTTTCAGCCGCGAACGGGCGGAGCACAGAATTTGAGTTCGCGACTGGGGAACCGCTATGAAACAACTCGCGCTGACCTCTTTGATGTTGTCGCATTTCCGGTCGCACAAGCTGGTGGAGCTTGAGTGCGATGGACGTCCTATTGCGATTTACGGGGCCAATGGCGCGGGTAAGACAAATCTGATTGAGGCTGTATCGTTGTTGTCACCCGGGCGCGGGTTGCGGCGCGCGGGGCCGGATGATCTGATGCGCAGGCCGGAAGCCTTGGGGTGGAAGGTGAAGGGTGTTCTGCAATCGCTTCACCAGACTCATGAGCTGGAAACAGGGGCTGAAGCGGGGCAGTCTCGACAGGTGCGGATTGACGATAAGGCCGCAGCCCAGATTGCTTTGGGTCGTGTCGGGCGCATGGTTTGGCTCGTGCCCTCCATGGACCGGCTTTGGATCGAAGGCGCGGATGGACGCAGGCGGTTCTTGGACCGCGCGACGCTCAGCTTTCTGCCATATCACGCAGAGGCAGTGTTAAAATATGAAAAAGCGATGCGGGAGCGGAACCGTTTGCTGAAAGACATGGTGCGCGATGCCCATTGGTATGTGGCACTTGAGGCGCAAATGGCAGAGGCGGGCGCGGAGATTACGCGAAACCGCCAACACGCAATCTCTGAACTGATAGCGGGGCAGGCGGATGCCGAAACCGCGTTTCCTCAGGCGGGTTTGAGCCTTGGCAATGCCAACCCCTTTGAGGGGCAGGATGATTCGGAGGCCCTAAAGGCCGCACTGGCTGATGGGCGGTCCAGCGATCTGGGTGCCGGTCGGACACTTGTCGGGCCGCATCGAGCGGATTTGGAGGCGGTGTTCACGGATAAAGGCGAGCCTGCGAAGGATTGTTCAACCGGCGAACAGAAGGCGCTTTTGATCAGCGTCATCCTTGCCAACGCCCGCGCGGTGGGGCGCGATTTTGGCGCGCCGCCGATCATTCTATTGGATGAGGTGGCGGCGCATCTCGATGCAGGGCGTCGTGCGGCGCTTTACGATGAGATATGCGCCTTGGGGGCGCAAGCGTGGATGACCGGCACAGGGCCGGAGCTGTTTGCAGAACTCGGCGATCGCGCGCAGTATATAGAGGTGAGCGAAGTGGACGGAGCCTCGGTCGCCGAACAAAGGAGCAGCCTATGACACCACAACGAGTGACTTTGATTACCCTAGGTGTCGCCGATCTTGAGCGGTCAAAAGCCTTTTATGCAGCCCTTGGATGGGAACCGAAAGAGGATTTGGAGGAAGCTGCTTTCTATCAGATCAATGGTATGGCTTTGGGGTTGTTTGGCTTGAAAGATTTAGCAAAGGATCAAGGCCGCCCTGGCACACAGCTTGGGATCGGGGGATCGACGCTTGGTCAGAACTTTCCAACAGAAGCAGAGGTGGATGCGGCCTTTGACAAGGCGCTAGCAGCGGGCGCCACCGAGTTAAAACGCCCCGAAAAAGTGTTCTGGGGTGGGTATTCCGGCTACTATGCAGACCCTGACGGCCATGTCTGGGAGGTCGCGATGAACCCGTTTTGGCCGCTAAATGAGGATGGGAGTTTGACTTTACCCGATGCAGGTTGAACGCATTCACGAACTTGATCTCACCTCGGAAGACGAGGCTCAGATTGCCGACCTGATGGCGCGGTGTTTTGAGACGGATTTTGGCGGCAGATCGTTTTTCCAACAACGTCACCACCTTCGGCTTGCCTTGCGAGATGAAGGAAAGATTGTCGCCCATATGGCCTTGGATTTCCGCGTCATTCGCTTAGGCGAAGACCTTTCTGATGCTGTCGGCCTTGCCGAAGTCGCAACCGACCCAACCTATCGAGGCAAGGGTTTGGCCACAGTGCTGATGAATGCCGCAGTCGAAGAAGCCAAAGCGAGCCTGGCTGATTTCTTCGTCCTATTCGGCGATCGGCCAATCTATGCAGGGCATGGTTTCCGAACCGTCCCGAACCACGCCATCTATACCACGATGGAAGGTGCACGTTCAGGCAAGGTTGTCCAAAGGCCGACGGGTGCGCTTATGGTGCTTCCCTTGCGCGACAAACCATGGAATGACAGCGTTGTTGTCGATTTGATGGGACATAAATTCTGACATGACGATCACGCCGTCTGACATGCTGCTCTATGCCGGAGCGCTTTTGGTGCTGTTCCTAACGCCGGGGCCGGTCTGGGTTGCCTTGATCGCCAGAGGGCTCTCAGGCGGCTTCCACGGGGCGTGGCCGCTTGCTCTGGGTGTCGTTGTCGGAGACGTCCTCTGGCCGTTTCTGGCGATCATCGGGGTCAGCTGGGTGGTGTCGGTTTACGCGGACTTCATGACCGTGCTGAAATGGGTCGCTGCCATCATCTTCCTCGTCATGGGCTACATGGTGATCAAAAACGCGGACAAAACCATCGCAAGCGACAGCCGCTTGACCCGTCCTGGGGCGTGGGCAGGTTTCCTCGCTGGATTGGCGGTCATCCTCGGAAACCCTAAAGCGATCTTGTTTTACATGGGTGTCCTGCCTGGGTTTTTTGACCTCCGTGCCCTGACAGGTTGGGACATTGCCGTTATCTGTTTTCTGAGCTTCATTATCCCGCTGATCGGCAACCTGTGCCTTGCGATTTTCATCGACAAAGCACGGTCAATTCTCAAGTCGCCAACGGCTCTGCGTCGAACCAATATCACCTCTGGGGTACTACTGATCGGAGTGGGTTTGATCATTCCCTTTACTTGATCAACCAGGCCGACAGGTATTCCTGAAAAGTCTCTTCCAACGGGCGCGAATTGTGGATGGCGCAAAACTGCAGCGACACAGCCTGTATCAAAAATGCCTGAACCCCCTCGGCCAGCAGATGGACCGAGATGTCATCACGGTAGAGTTTGCCGTGCCCATGCGCGATCCACTTTCCGAAAAGCTCTGCCTGATCGCCGAAGTTCTGAGCAATCGGACCTATCGAGGCTTCTGATAGCGCGCCCGAATGCCGGATGATCACGTCAAACACATGCCGATCCCGGGCGAGGTATTTGGTCAGTGGTTCAAGCCCCTCGCAAAACTCAGGGATCGACTCCGGTGCGGGACGTTCTGAAAGCTCTGACATGAGGTTTGTCAGGTCGTCGCCGATCAGAATGGCCAGTAGGCTGTCGCGATCCGCGAAATGGGAAAAGAACGTCCCTTTGGCCACATCGGCGGCGCGTACCGCATCTTCAACGCGGAACCCCGCATAACCATTGGCATGAACCAGACTGCGAGAGGCCTCAAGCAGCCGATCCCGCGTCTGTTGCCGTCTTTTCTGTGGGGCGCGCAGTCTTTCCATACACCTCATAAATCAGAAAAGTTGACCGAGGTCAAAAATGCAATTGACTGTGGTCATTTTAACAACTAGGAGTCCATAAATGACCACGGTCAATTTTGGAGAGTGATATGACACAAAAACGCATTTTACTTCTGGACGGCCATCCTGCAGATCGCTCGCTCAGCCAACTTTTCATTCAGACCTACGCTGACGCTGCCGCCAAGAACGGCCATGAAGTGCGCATGCACAAGCTGTCCGACATGAGCTTTGACATGGATTTCGGGGACGGCGGCTACAAACACAGCAAACCGCTTGAGCCCGAGCTTCAAACCTTCTCTGATGATCTTGAGTGGTCAAACCATGTGGTCCTCGCCACGCCGATGTGGTGGGGCGGACTGCCAGCAAAGCTTAAGGGCTTGTTCGACCGAACCCTGCTACCTGGGTTCGCCTTCGACACGCGCAACAAAACCAAAATTGGGATGCCTATGCCTATGCTGACGGACAAAACCGGTCGTGTCCTGATCACCGCCGATACGCCGCATTGGGCACTCCAGCTGTTTTATCGCCGTGCTATCATCTGGCAGATACGTGGTCAGATCATGAATTTTGTCGGCATCAAACCAGTGAAAATCAGCTGGTTTGCTGGCGCGACAGGGGCCGACGACACCCGCATTTCCCGCTGGTCGAATGATGTCGAAAACCTCGGCCTTCAGGCAGCCTAAACCGCGACAGATCCGCTTAAGTGCGAACCCCCAAAATCTTGTGCCGATTGCGTGACATTCCGTCGCTAATTCTCTATATATTGAGGGATACAACGCAGGAAAATCCGCATGTCAGACGAGCAGCAGACACCAGAAGAATACGGCGCCGATTCCATCAAGGTTTTGAAGGGGTTAGAGGCTGTACGCAAGCGTCCGGGCATGTATATCGGGGATACTGATGACGGCTCTGGTCTGCATCACATGGTCTATGAAGTTGTCGACAACGGGATCGATGAGGCTTTGGCCGGTCATGCTGACTATGTGCAGGTGAAAATCCACGCAGATTCGTCTGTTTCCGTCCGCGACAACGGGCGCGGTATTCCGGTCGACATGCACCCCGAAGAGGGCGTGAGTGCTGCCGAGGTTATCATGACTCAGCTCCACGCCGGTGGTAAGTTTGACAGCAACTCTTACAAGGTTTCCGGCGGTCTGCACGGGGTGGGTGTTTCGGTTGTGAATGCGCTCTCCGTCTGGCTGGAACTGAAGGTCTGGCGCAATGGCAAGGTCCATTCCGCCCGCTTTGAGCATGGTGAAACCACCAAGCATCTTGAGGTGATTGGCGACGCGGGCGACGAAACCGGCACAGAGGTGCGGTTCCTTGGCTCCACTGATACCTTCTCCAACCTCGATTATTCCTTCGACACGCTCGAAAAACGCCTGCGCGAATTGGCTTTCCTCAATTCCGGCGTCCGCATCATCCTCGAAGATGAACGCCCCGCAGAACCGCTCCGGTCGGAACTCTACTACGAAGGCGGCGTCAACGAATTCGTCAAATACCTCGACCGCTCCAAAACGCCCTTTATGGAGGCCCCAATCTACGTCAAAGGGGAACGCGACGACATCGGCGTTGAGGTCGCGATGTGGTGGAATGACAGCTACAACGAAATGGTACTGCCCTTCACCAACAACATTCCGCAACGCGATGGCGGCACGCATATGGCGGGCTTCCGTGGCGCGTTGACCCGTGCGATTTCGAAGTACGCGACAGAAAGCGGGATCGCGAAAAAAGAAAAAGTCTCGCTGACCGGTGATGACGCGCGTGAAGGGTTGACCTGTGTGCTTTCGGTGAAGGTGCCTGATCCGAAATTTAGCTCTCAGACCAAGGATAAACTCGTCAGTTCCGAGGTCCGCCCAGCGGTCGAAAACCTGATGGGCGAAAAGCTCAACGAATGGTTTGAGGAAAACCCCGGCGAGGCGAAATCGATCATCACCAAGATAGTCGAAGCCGCCGCCGCCCGGGAGGCCGCCCGCAAAGCCCGCGAAATCCGCCGTAAATCCGCGATGGACGTGAACTACAACGCATCCAAGCTGAAAGACTGCTCCGAAAAAGATCCCGCCAAAACCGAAGTGTTTCTGGTGGAGGGGGACTCCGCCGGTGGCTCCGCTCAAACGGGCCGTGACCGCCGCACGCAAGCGGTTCTGCCGCTCCGGGGTAAAATCCTCAACGTCGAACGCGCCCGCTTTGACCGGATGCTATCAAGCCAAGAGATCGGCAACCTCGTCATGGCGCTGGGCACCGGCATTGGCCGCGATGAATTCAACATCGAAAAACTGCGCTACCACAAGATCGTCATCATGACCGACGCGGACGTCGATGGCGCGCACATCCGCACGCTGCTTCTAACCTTCTTCTTCCGTCAAATGCCGGAGCTGATCGAAGGCGGCTACCTCTACATCGCGCAGCCGCCGCTCTATAAGGTGTCGCGCGGCAAGTCAGAGGTCTACTTGAAAGACCAAGCCGCCCTTGATGACTACCTGATCGAACAGGGCGTCGAGGGCGCGATTCTGCGTCAAGGCAACGGGGAAGAGATCACTGGCAACGACCTACGCCGCGTGGTGGATGAGGCACGGCAGCTCAAGCGCGTGTTAGAGGCCTTCCCAACCCACTACCCGCGCCACATCCTCGAACAGGCTGCGATTGCGGGCGCGTTCGTGCAGGGCGCGGTGGACGCCGACTTGCAAGGCGTGGCTGATAAGGTCGCCAAACGCCTCGACCTGATCGCGCTTGAATGGGAACGCGGCTGGCAGGGCCGGATCACGCAAGACAAAGGCATCCGCCTCGCCCGTATCCTGCGCGGTGTGGAAGAGGTGCGCACTTTGGACGGCCCTATGCTCCGCTCTGGCGAGGCTCGCCGCTCCGGCAGCTTCACCAAAAGCCTGCAAGAGGTCTACGACCTCCCCGCTACGCTGATCCGCAAAGACCGGTCACAACTGATCCACGGGCCGCTAGATCTGCTGAAAGCGATCCTTGAGGAAGGCGAAAAAGGCCTGACTTTGCAGCGCTACAAGGGCTTGGGAGAGATGAACCCAGACCAGCTCTGGGAAACCACCCTAGACCCCGATGCTCGGACACTGCTGCAAGTGAAGGTCGAAGACGTGGCCGAGGCCGATGACCTCTTCACCAAGCTCATGGGCGACGTCGTAGAGCCACGGCGCGAGTTCATTCAGACGAACGCGCTGAGTGTGGAGAATTTGGACTTTTAAGCGGCTTATTGGCCGATAGGTTTCCCAGTTTTTCCGTATGATTGGCAACTCAATTTTGAGTGGCCTATTCGGTGCTGGCCCCTAAAGTTTTGACAGCATTGGCATTTTTCCAAATCAGATGGCCACAAATGAGTGGGGTCACGGTCAGTCTATTTGCATTTACATATCAATTGATCAATAATACCTAACAAATGTTAGGTGATACCAATCAAAAGAAGGAAAAGAGGTGAAAACGTCAATTCACGAAATTACCGTAAACGCTTCAGCCGACCACGCATGGCGCATCATTGGCGATGACTTTGTCGCTGTTGACCGCTGGATGGCAGCAAACCCAACCGCAGACGCGATCCCTGGTGCTGCATTGCCTGGCGCGCCGGCGAAGGGCCGCAACTCCTATCTGATCAAAAAGTTTCAACCGATGTATCAAGAAGAAATCATCACCGCTTATGATAGTGAAGCGCGCAGTATTTCGACGAAAGTAACGCTCCGCGACACCCCAAAAATGATGCCAATGCTTGGATATGAAGCAAACATCAGGGTTGAACCGATCAGCTCGACCACCTGCAAACTCACGTATACCGGTAATGCACGAGCAAAGTGGTACAGCAAACCAATGACCGGCATGTTTACAAAGAGCCTTGATCCGGGGTTCTTGCGCGGATTGGAGGAGCTAGCCCACTACATTGAGACTGGCGAACCACACCCACGAAAGATAGAAAAGATTGAATCCGAAAGGGCTTTGGCTGCGGCTTAATCCGGTGAATATCAGGAGAGAATTCTGATGGTGGAGGCGACGATCGAAGATCAATCAATAAGAGTACGCCTGATCCAATCAGGAAAAGAACTTTTTGCGGAGCGTGGCTATTCTGGAGTCTCGGTCCGCGAAATCTGTGCGAATGCCGACGCAAGTTCGACCATGATCCATCACTACTTTGGCTCAAAGAAAGGTCTTTACGATACGATTGTAGACGAATTTACATCCGCAACTTTTGAAGTTCCGCTCAGGTTGATCGCAAAGCCACCCAAAACCCATGAAGAATTCAAGTTACGACTTGAGATGTTCATTTCAGAGACATTTCGAGCCTTGGTATCTCAGGCTACGGTGTTTCGTATCATTGCGAGGGAGCAAAGCAGCTACGAAGGAACCTCTCAATTCCACAAAGGATTATGTGACTATTTGAAGTCGGCACAAAGATCCCAGTTTCTAGATCCAAACCTCAATGTAGAGTTGGTCACTGGCCTTGTGCTTGACCGCCTCGGTGGGCAAATCATGTACGCTTCAACGGTCGCCAGCGGCGGCCCAACTGTCTTGACGGACGAGGCTTACGCGGAGGAATGGCTCACAGCAAATACAACTGTTTTGCTTCATGGTTTGGCAGGACAATCTTGACCAAACTCGGCATTCGAAAGGTAGCTATCGCTTTATCTTTCTAAGACCAGCGAATGAGACCGATAATTGCCGAAGTGGCATAGAAACCTTGTAGCAATAAGAAAGCCCACCTTCGGTCCAGCCACCCCCACGCCGCAAAAAGCAGCGCAGAGATCAGCAGCAGCGAGAACCCCAAAATCTCGTTCCCCGTATTCGACGCGATCAGCAACGCATAGGCCATGGCCAGTACCGATCCCGTCACCTCAAACACTGTTGTCGAGCGACGGTTGTCCATCAGGTCTTGACCGAGCGGGCTTTGATCATCTCCACCCCGCTCTCGCCCAAGGGCACCACAGCGAACGGCCCGCCGTGGCACATATCTTCTGGGTCTTGGTTGTTCTGCGGTGGTGCATTAGCGAGAATTTCTGCCGCGAACTCTTCCGCATTGTCCTTAGGCCGATACCCCAAAGCCGATGCGCCGGAGTTGTCCAACCCTGCTCGGTCGTTGTTCGATACACCATAGACAATCGTGAAGCCCGTCGTGGGTGCTGTCACGGATTTCTGCACCAACTGCACTAAATCCCCATCCGACAGCCACGACCCCAAAGCGCGAGAATTGCCAACCTTACCTGAGGCCGAAGCGATCCGCATCGCGACCGTCTCCAAGCCCCGCTTATCCCAATAAAGGCTGGCGAGGTCTTCGGTGAAACACTTCGCCAATCCGTAGTAAGTATCTGGCCGATGCGCCGCATCGACACCGATGAAGTCGTGTTTCTTGTGCATCCCAACCGCGTGGATCGATGAGGCGAATACGATCCGCTTCACCCCATGCTGATACGCACTTTCCCAGATGTTATAGGCACTCAAGATGTTGGAATGAAGGATATCTTCCCACGGCGCCTCATCCGCGATGGACCCAAAATGGACGACCATCTCCGCGCCTTCCAGCAGAGCATGAACCGGCTCCCGCTCACCAATATCGCATTTCACATAGGTCTCATTCGCGGCCAATCCGTCGATGCTGTCGACGCGGTCGGTTGAGACCAGCTCATCACACATCTTCGACAAAGGCTCCCGACAAATGCCGCCCAAACGCCCTGCGGCTCCGGTTAAAACGATTTTCATGGCTCTCGTCCTTTCCCGTCAGATGACGGCCTTCTCTACAAATTTCCGATTTTCGATAACCCGATCATAGCCGAAAGGGCTCATGTCGATGGATTGATACGCGCCCGACGCGATCCATTCCGCCACGCCACGTCCGATGGCAGGGGATTGCTGGAAGCCATGGCCTGAGAACCCATTGGCGAAGATGAAATTCGTCACCTCCGGGTGCGGCCCGACAATCGCGTTTTGATCCAGCGTGTTATAGGCATAATGCCCGGCCCAAGAGTTGATCACCTTGGCCCGTTCAAAATGCGGCACGCGATAGGCCACCGCCGGCCAGATGTGATCTTCCCAAATCGCATGATCCATTTCGAAATCATCATAGGCGACGACGTGATCATCCTCCGGCGGGCAACCGGCCATGAAGTAGGGGCCATCGCTGCGCATGTGCACGCCTGATGGGTTGATTGTGAGCGGTAAAACATGGCCCAGCGGCTCTTCGGATCGGAAGATGAATGTGTAGCGCTTGCGCGGTTCGATCGGCACTTCAATCCCCGCCATCCGACTGGTTTCTACTGCCCGCGGGCCAGAGCAATTGACCACCGTGCCGCAAGAGATTTCCTCTCCTGTTGCAAGCGTGACGGACGTGACAAGACCTGAGGGCGCTTGTGTCATCGACACGACTTCGTTGTGGGCATATTCGACACCACGCTCGCGCGCGGATCGTTTCCACCAGTCAAAGATCGTGTTGCCGTCGAAATACCCCTCATCAACGAGGTTGTGATTACCCGCCAGAATGTCTTCGAGGTTATAGAACGGATACCGTTCCTGAATTTCATCCCGCGTCAGGTGCATCGTGCCCGAGCCAAGCTTTGACTGGACCTGCTGGGCATCTTTGAGCGTCGCCGCAAAACCTTCATTGTCGGCCAGATAGAGATAACCAAAACTTTGCAGCGTGATGTCAGGCACCCGCTCATCCCCGCCCATAAAACTGCGAAAGTTTTTGATAAACTCAGCCCCGAACTGAGAGATTTGGATGTTGATTGGTGCGCTAAATTGCTGCCGGATGCAGCTGTTCGTATGCGAGGTCGAGCAAAACTCATACGTCGGATCACGCTCGACGACCAAAACGGAACCATCAAAACCGGCCTGTTCTGTCAGCCACCACGCGATCGACGACCCGTACATCGCGCCACCGACAATGACCACGTCATAGGTTGTTTTTGACGGAGCCTGCATTCACCTATCCTCCATGATTGAGTGCACCGATATGGCGGACGGCATCATCATTTTGGAGCACTGTAAAGTTAAATGTGCGCCCGAAATGCAAAGCGCTTCGGATCGCGACCGACCGTTAGCTAAGAACGACCCCAGCGTCCGCCATGCCGGTTTTCGCCGCCTCCAGTGAGCCGTCAAAATCGATCGCGCGGCACAGATTCTGCCGTACCGTTACATCGAACCCAAGCTTTGCCGCATCTACAGCAGAATAGTTCACGCAGAAGTCAAACGCCAAGCCAACCATCGTCACATTGTTGATCCCACGGGTGCGAAGATATCCTTCAAGCCCAGTCGGAGTGGTGTGGTCGTTTTCGAAGAAAGCGGAATAACTGTCGATTGCAGGATTGTAGCCTTTACGGATGATCAGGTCGCCATCAACGCGCAGATCGCTGTGAAAGGCGCTGCCGCGGGTGCCTTGAATACAATGATCGGGCCAAAGCACCTGCGGCCCATAAGGCATCTCGATAACGCTCATCGGCTCCTGACCGTCATGCGAACTCGCGAATGAAGAATGCCCTGCCGGATGCCAATCTTGCGTCAGGATCACGGCGTCGAAATCATCCATCAAAGCGTTGATCCCACCGACGATCTCATCACCACCCGCAACGGCCAGCGCACCGCCGGGGCAAAAGTCATTTTGCACATCGATCACGATCAGAGCTTTTGTCATATCGGGCCTCCTAAAACTTAGCTCGTGCCTACCATCACGTCAGGCAGCGTCAAGTTTTGCAAGGTATTCATCGACATCTTTGCGCGTTTGAAGATGAACCAATTTTGCCGCTACTGCATCAATCGCCATCTTTTCGAGTACGGCTCTATTCTTCTTTCGTGTGCGCAGAATGAACCACCAAAACGGCAAAGTTTCCTTATGAAACCCTTCATAACACCCCTCAGCAATGTCTGGGCGGTGTTTGCCATGGTCCCGAACCGTGCGTTTGATCACCCGCCAAAACCGCAAAGCAAACGGCAAGTCGAGCCAAATCATCGTATCCGAACGCGCCAGTCGCTCGGCATAGGTCGAGGACATGCCCCCTTCGAACACCCACCGATCCTGCGCGATGATCTCAAGCGCCATCAGCCGCTTTTCCTCATCATCGCGCGGCTCCCAACCCGGTTTCCAATGCAGATGATCCATATGAAAGACAGGCAAACCTGTCTTCTTGCCCAACAAACAGGCGAGGATGCTTTTGCCCGATCCGGGGCCGCCGACGATCATCACGCGTTGCATTTGATTTTCCACTTGGCAGAGGGCTGTCAATGTCATAGGTCGGGCGTCTTTTTCAAGGGATTGGTCAGATGAAACACAGGCTCGGGATTGATTTCGGCACCTCCAACACCGCCGCTGCGATCATGGCGGGGGACAAACCCTATCTGATCCCCGTTGAGGAGGGCAAAACCACCCTTCCGACATCCGTGTTCTTTGACACCCACCGCGCCAATGCCGTTTACGGGTCGGCGGCGAATGCCGCCTTGATCGACGGGCGCGAAGGGCGGTTTATGCGCGCGCTGAAATCGGTCCTTGGCACGCCGCTGATGCACGAACGCCGCCTGATCTCCTACCAGCGCGTGACTTTGATCGAAGTCGTGGCTCTATTCCTGACTACCGTGAAACAACGCGCTGAACAGGCAACGGGCCTCACCATCGACAGCGTCCTGTCTGGCCGCCCCGTCCGTTTCCACCCCGACCCTGACCGCAACGCACGTGCCGAGGATGATCTGCGCAGCGCCTATGAAACCGCGGGCTTCACGGACATCTCTTTCATGTACGAACCAGAAGCTGCCGCGCAAACCAGCACCGCCAATCTCGAAGGAAAATACGGGCTGGTTGTCGACATCGGCGGTGGCACCTCGGACTTCACAATCTTTGAAAAGTCATTGGGTCGAACTCGGGTGATCGCTTCCAACGGTGTTCGCGTCGGCGGCACCAATTTTGACCGTGCGCTGAACCTCGCCACCGTAATGCCGCTTCTCGGCTATCATGGCGAACTCAAGAATGAGATGGGCCCCGGCACCCACACAGCCCCAAACGCGCTGTTCCAAGATCTTGCGACATGGGAAAAGATCCCCTTCCTCTACACGCCTGAAACCCAACGGCTGGCAAAACGCTACGCCAAGCTGGCTCTCGACAAACCGCCCTTTGAACGGCTGGCAGAGGTGATTGAAATGGAAATGGGTCACGATATTTCCTTTGCGGTGGAGGCAGGAAAAATCGCAAGGAACGAAAGCAACAGCGCCGAAATTGAACTCAGCTTCATCGAACCGAATTTGGGTGTACCGCTCGCCGGCTCGATCCTCTCAACGACTCTCTCGCCGTTTACCATACAAATCTCTGACGCCGCACGGGCCACTCTCGACATGGCCGAGCTGTCGTCCGACGATATCGGCACAATTGTCTATGTTGGTGGTTCAAGCCTGATGCGTTCCGTCACTGAGGCAATTACATCGGTCTTCCCGGACGCGGCCCAAGAATGTACCGCCGCCTTTACTGCCGTTGCGGATGGTTTAGCCATGGCTGCAGCGCAAAGCCGCTAGACCTTGCCCATTCAAATTGACAGGCGTATCTGACCCCCATGTACACCGTAGCCGCCCTTTATCACTTCACGCGTTTTGACGACCCTGCCGCGATCAAGGAACCGCTGCTGGCCGCCTGCCGCGAACACGGTATTTCCGGCACGCTTTTGCTGGCGAAAGAGGGGATCAACGGCACAATTGCAGGTTCGGCAACTGGCATCGCGGCCATTCTTAAAATGATCCGCGCGCTCCCCGGCTGCGCCAATCTGGAACATAAAGAAAGCCACGCAACTGTCCCCCCTTTTAACCGCATGAAAGTGCGCTTGAAAAAGGAAATCGTCACCATGGGACAGCCAGACGTCGACCCGGTGGAGAAGGTCGGCAAATACGTCACCCCCGAAGACTGGAACGAGCTGATCAGCGCCCCCGACGTGGCTGTCATCGACACACGCAACGACTATGAAGTCGCGATAGGTACTTTCGACGGCGCCATAGACCCTGAGACAAAGTCATTCGGCGAGTTCCCCGCATGGTGGGAAGAAAACAAAGACCGGTTCCATAACAAACGCATTGCGATGTTCTGCACTGGTGGCATCCGGTGCGAGAAATCGACCAACTACCTTCTGGGTCAGGGTGTGGATGAAGTCTATCACCTCAAGGGTGGCATCCTGAAATACCTCGAAGAAGTACCGGAAGAAGACAGCACATGGAACGGCGACTGCTTTGTCTTTGACGCCCGCGTCAGCGTCGGCCATGGCCTCAAAGAAGGCCCGCATGAATTGTGCCACGCCTGTCGGCAACCGATCCTCCCATCTGACAAATCCCGCCCTGAATATGAAGACGGTGTCTCATGTCATCAGTGCTTTGACACTACGACCGAAGACGCCAAGAACCGGTTCCGAGAACGACAAAAACAAATTCGCCTCTCTGCCGAACGGGGTGAGAAACATATGGGCGAATTTTAGATGACACCCCAGCGCCTCGGCCCCCCATTCTTGGCGCTCATCATAGGCCTACTTTCGGGCACCCTCGCTTACTTTATCAACATGCCGCTTCCGTGGATGCTTGGCTCAATGATCGGTGTCACCATCGTCGCGATGGCCGGTGCGCCAATTAAAGCGCCCAACCGACTGCGCCCGATTGTGATACCGATCATTGGTGTCATGCTTGGGTCTGGCATGACGGCAGAGATCTTTGGCCAGTTGGGCCAATGGGCAGGCACCCTGATCGTGCTACCTTTCCTACTAACGGCAGCTGGTGTTGCCAGTTACACCGTCTATCGCCGGATTGGCGGCTACGACCCGACAACAGCGTTCTACAGTTCCATGCCTGGCGGCCTGAACGAAATGCTCCTGATGGGGGGCGCCGCTGGTGGTGACGAACGCCGCATCGCATTGGCCCATGCGGCGCGCGTCCTCTTGATCATCTTCCTTGTGGCTATGGCCTTTGGGCTGCTCTTCGGCGTTCAAACTGGCGCGGGTGGCGGAAATTGGACGTCTCTCTCTGCACCGACAGTGCAAGACTATGCGCTCTTGATCGGCTGTGCCGTCGTTGGCGTCCCTTTGGCGCGTTTGGCACGGTTTCCTGCGCCGGGCCTCTTTGGACCTATGATCCTCAGCGGCCTCGTGCACATCCTCGGTTGGACCCATGTGTCCCCGCCGAGCCTTTTCATCATCACCGCTCAAATCGTTGTTGGCACGATCATCGGGTGCCGTTTCCTTGGCGCGACCCTACGCGAAGTTGGCAAAGACCTCGCTCTCGCCGCTCTCGTCACCATCATCGCGCTTCTCGCGACAGGTCTCTTCGCTTTTATCACGGCAGCAATCATCGGCATGTCCGAAGCGCAAGCCTTCCTCGCCTTCGCCCCCGGCGGTGTGACCGAGATGAGCTTGATGACCCTCGCGATCGGTGAAGACGTGGCCTTTGTCTCCATCGCTCACCTCATCCGCATCACACTCGTCATTGCAATTGCGCCGGTCCTGTTTCGAGCCTTCATGCGTATAACTGGCTTGGCACCCACAAAAGATTTGGATTAGCCTGCTCCAAACCCACCGTCAGAGTGACCGCAATGATCGACCGCCTCCTTGCCTTCTTCCAGGCCCCCAAAAACTATGAAACCCCACTCCCCGAAACGGATGCCCGCCACGCGCTAGGAGCTCTGCTCGTGCGGGCTGCGAAAGCTGATCACCTGTATCTGTTCGAAGAAGTGCAACAAATCGACAAAGTGCTGGCTAAACGCAACGGACTTAACCCCGTGGACGCCGCGAAGATGCGCGCCGCTTGCGAAAAACTGGAGGCCGGAATGCCGCCGACCGTAGAGTTGGCTACCATCCTGAAAACCGCAATCACGGATCAGGAAAAAGAAGCGACCGTCGCCGCCCTTTGGAAGGTCGTTTTTGCGGACGGGATCGAGCATGAGAACGAGGACGAGCTGCTCCACCAAATCGAAGCGGCCCTAGGGGTTTCTCCGGCAACTGCAAAACGGCTGCATGATGAGGCAGCGCAAACCTAGGCGCGTTTTGCGAGGATCAACGTAGCGAAACCTGATGCGAGAATGATGCTCAGCCCCATAAAGCTTTGCTGATCCGGCCACTCGCCAAACATAGTCCATCCTAGAAAAGCTGCATATATCAGCTGACTGTACATCAATGGCGCAATCAAACTCGCATCGGCAATCCGGCTCGCCAAGACGATCAGCAGGTTTCCGAAGGCCGACCCGAGAGCGCTGATCATCACCAAGCCGACGACAGGCCACGACAGATTTGGCATGTCTCCGATGCCAAATGGAGCGAGGAGAACGGCACCAATAAGAAGCTGTGACAGAAGAAGAAAACGAGGGCGGTACTGATCCGCCAGCCATTTCGTAGCCACTAAATAGCTGCCATGAAACAGCCCGGCCGCCAAAGCGAAGGCCAAGCCAACGGTCATCCCAAAGCCGGGCCGCACTACGATCAAGACACCGGCGAAACTCACCAGTAACAGAACCGCGCGCATCCAGCCCGCACGTTCTTTGAACAGTACAATCGACAAAACAAATGCAAAGATCGGGCTGACGAAGAACGCGCCAAAGACATTAGCGATCGTTTCCGTCTTCAACGCTGTCAAAATACAAAAGATTCCGCAAACGATCATCAGCGACCGCACCAAAAGCCGCCAATCAAAAAACGCAGGAACCTCGCGCATGGACACCCCGCAAAACGGCGCTAAAACAACTGCCGCAACTGCAAACCGTGACCAAGCCACAAACGCCGGGCTCACCCCGTCGCGCGTCAATATCGTGCCCGCCGTATCGCCGCCCACGATCAGAAACATCGCGCCCACAACCATTGCTGCGACTTGCCACATCTTGCCTTTGACCGCCTCAATTGCTCTAACACCCCTCAGCTACAGGGAATTACTGCAATGGTCGATATCGCCACCCGCGTCTGGAACCACAAATGGAAGATCGACCCGATCGTGCGGTCGCTGATCGACACCGATTTCTACAAATTGCTGATGTGCCAGTCGGTGTTCCGCAACCGCCCCGACACGCAGGTGACCTTCTCCCTGATCAACCGCACCAAATCCATCCGCCTGGCCGAACTGATCGACGAAGGTGAGCTGCGCGAACAGCTCGACCATGTTCGGTCCCTCTCGCTCTCCCGCGGGGAAAGTACATGGATGCGCGGCAACACCTTCTATGGTAAACGCCAGATGTTCACGTCCGAATTTATGGACTGGTTCGAAAACCTCTCCCTACCAGACTACCACCTCGAAAAGCGCGACGGTCAGTATGAGCTGACGTTCGAAGGATCATGGCCCGAAGTCATGCTCTGGGAAATCCCCGCCCTCGCCATACTGATGGAGCTGCGCGGCCGCGCCGTCGTCAACCAAATGGGCCGGTTTGAGATCCAAGTCCTCTACGCCCGCGCCATGACCCGCTTGTGGGAAAAGGTCGAAAAGCTGCAAGGCAACCCAGACCTGCGCATCGCTGATTTCGGCACCCGCCGCCGCCACTCTTTCCTCTGGCAGGATTGGTGCGTACAGGCGATGAACGCGGGCCTCGGCGACAGCTTCATCGGCACGTCCAACTGCTTGATCGCCAAGAACCGTGATCTCGAGGCAATCGGCACCAACGCCCACGAACTCCCCATGGTCTATTCCGCACTGGCCGAGACGGACGACGAGCTGCGCCAAGCTCCCTATGACGTCCTCTCGGACTGGCACGCCGAACATGACGGCAACCTGCGCATCATCCTGCCTGATACTTACGGCACCAAAGGCTTCCTCGACGCGGCACCCGACTGGCTCGCGGGTTGGACAGGCATCCGCGTTGATTCAGGCGATCCGGCCACAGGGGCGGAAACGGCGATCAACTGGTGGAAAGCGCGGGGTGAGGATCCCACGCAAAAGCTAGTCATCTTCTCCGACGGCCTCGACGTCGATAAAATACTGGAGCTTCAATCCCAATTCGCCGGCCGCTGCCGCGTTTCCTTTGGCTGGGGCACGATGCTGACAAATGATTTCAAAGGCCTAACCCATAACGACTCCCTCGCGCCGTTTTCCTTGGTCTGCAAAGCCATATCAGCCGACGGCAAACCGACCGTTAAGCTGAGCGACAATCCAAGGAAGGCCATGGGGCCTGAGGCCGAGATCGAGCGCTATAAGCGGGTGTTCGGGGTTGGCGATCAGGCTGAGGTTGAGGTGGTTGTTTAGGTTTTTGTAGCAATTGGTTCGGAGAGAGAACTGAAAAACTAAAGGTCAAATCGATCCAGATGGAGTGGAGGGAATAGCCATTGCCATTACTCCTCAACCTTCCCCCTCAAGGCCTTCACCTCCCCACGCTTCTTCTTCCCCTCCAACCGCCGCCGCACTGACCCGCGCGTCGGGCGCGTGGCGATCCTCCGCTTCGGGGCAACCAAAGCTTTCTCAATCATCTCCACCAACCGCTCCCGCGCGATCTCTCGGTTGCGGACCTGACTGCGGGTCTCCTGCACGAACAACACAATCGCCCCTTCCTGCGTCCACCGCCGCCCCGCGATCCGGCGGAGGCGTTTCTTCACCGCCGCCGTTAGGGCAGGGGACCGCTCCGCTTCAAACCGCAACTCCACCGCCGTGCTGACCTTGTTCACGTTCTGCCCGCCGGGGCCGGAGCTGCGGGTGAACTGTTCCGAGATCTCCCAATCGGCAATCTCGATCTGATCATTGATGCGTAACGTCATCGTCTTTTGAGCCTAAATACCTATTCAGGTGTATGCCAAAGTGTATGTACGCTGTGTGTACGGCCTGTGTATGCACGGTGTACACGTAAAATAAGGGTTTTTGGCACCCAGTTAACTCCTGAGTGGGGCCACAGTTTTGCTGTGCAAAACCGTTTTCCCCCACCCGTTGAAATCTTCGATTTCAACGTGAAAAGGACCGCCCCAGCGATTAGGACGGCCCTTCCTGATTTTTCGGAGGTGGGTCGGTTAGGTTTCCCACCTTATGGTGTTTTCAACCAAGGACTGCCTCAGTTGCGAACCTCATAAGTTGTCCCGACTGCCTTCTCCAATACGTCATGATGCACTGGATCACCTCCTTTCAAATGTTTCGCCTGAGTAGGAGGTTGGCATAGATTTTGTTTAAATCAAGATAATTCTCACAACATCTCGCGGTTATGTGGCCGGTTGTGTAATCCGCCCAACAATGATGCGGAACGGGATCAGGGCGATCAAAGCGACGGCAATCTTCACACACCAGTCAGCCACAGCCAGTGTGACCCAAAGCGGGGCGTCGGGGCCAACGTTGAAGAACGGCACGATTTCTTGCGCCCAGCTGATCTGCTCAGCCGCAGCCGCGCTGAACCCATTGAAAAAGCTAGAGAATGCGACGCTGAAGAAGATGAATGTATCGACGATTGATCCGACAAATGTCGACACCAGAGGCGCTGTCCACCAATTGCCATCGCGCAACCGATCGAAGATTGAGATGTCCAAAAGCTGCGCAACAAGGAACGCAGTTGCGGAGCCAATGGCCACGCGGATCGGCACCGCGGGACCAAACTCAAGTTGGATCTGAGACCCGATGAGCGAGCAAATGATCCCAACCACAAGCCCTGCAAACACAACCTTCCGCGCGGGGCCGACGCCATACGCGCGGTTCATAACGTCCGTCACAAGGAATGCGAGCGGGTAGGTGAAGGCCCCCCACGTGAGCAATCCATCGAGGATCAGAAATTGAACGAGGATGTTTGAGGCAACCACGATGGCGGCCATGGCGAGAACGCCGGGAAGGATACGTGTCATGTCATGTGTTCCGTTTTGGCAAGGGTGCGGCACTTGGTCCACACACCATGCGCGGACGGGGGCGTTTACCGTTCTAGCTGCCGTCCGTCAAACGGTATTCGACAATTTCGGTTTGTTGGTACCATTTGAAATTATCGTCAGAGACCATGACAATGCGGATAAACCCTTCAGGGTCGCGCCAAACGGCTATGCCTTCAAGGTTGTCGTGGGTGGCATTGGCAGTCTCGAGGAGTGTTTCTTCATTGCCGCCTTCGAGGTCAAATCGACGCACGCGCGAGCGGAAGCCGATGCCCGTGAAATCGCGTTCTAGGAGGTAGAACAAACCGTCAGGCCCGATATCCGCTCCGACAGGGAGGAACGGTGCGCGTCGGGGGATTTGAAATGACTTTTCCCAGTCTACACCGTTGGTTCGATACACCTGAAATGGTCGGGTGATCCGACCAGATCGTTCTGCAAGTGTATAGACCCATCCCTCTTGATCGATGGCGAGGGCTTCGAGGCTCGAATTGTCTTGCATGTGCTCAAAGTCTGGGTGGGGGCGCGGTTCTACTGCGGCAGACCGTTCATCGGCATAAAACCACACTCGGGCAGGGCCTTCGAAGGAGACATAGAGGCGGCCATTCTCATCGATGGCGAGGCCTTCGGAGTCATTGTATCCAGTCCAAAGAGTCCGCTCCCAGCGGTTTTTGAGTTTCCTCAAAGCGCCGCTTTCGATGTCAGAAATCTCGCCGTCGGAGCGCAGCAACTCCCCTCGAATGACATGAGCTTTATCCGACATCGCGACGAAACTCGATCCGTTCTCATCCACCTCAATCGCTGAAATGCCCCCGAAACGCGGCGTGTCGCGATACCAAACGGTTTCAGACATAAGCTCTGCGCCAGCGCAGGCAGACGTTGCGCTTAAGAAAAGCGCGAAGCATAGGCAAAGTCGTTTCATCAGTTAGACGTCAGAACCCCTGCACATTGGCCGGGCAGTTGCGCCATTATGATGGGTCCACGGGGTGGGCGCGGATTTGGGTCGGGTGGTGGCGGGTTCAGGATGCGGTCGACCCAACCTTGTGCATCGTCGCAGCCGTCGCCCGGTGGTGGCGGAGGTTGGTCGGTGCAGTTTGCGTCACCTGCTGGGCAATTCAAACGAACGTGGAAGTGATAGTGATGACCCCACCATGGTCTGATTTTATTTAGCCAGCTTCTATCCCCGGTGGCGGAGTTACACATTGCAACTTTTGCACCGGCGAAGACAAAAATCCGAGCAACTCGAGGGTCTGATGCGGCCGCTTTCAGAATGGCTTCGTGCTGGGGTGTCCAGTTGCTGTTGGTATAAGCACCACCCGCACGTCGTGTTGAGATAGAGGACAGGTTCTCGCGTTCGTCCCGCGTCAGGTTCAAACGATCTGGGGGCAGCATCCAGATGTCCGCATCCAATCCGATCTGGTGGCTTGCATGGCCAGAAAGCATTGGCCCGCCGCGAGGCTGACTAAGATCGCCAACATAGAGCCCCTCCCAACCTGGTTGAGTGGCCGCAAAACGGCTGAGGTCTTGCACGTAGTCAATGAGAACCGGCTTTCCCCAATTGCGGTTTCGCGAAAGCCGCATCGCTTGCCATGTAGGCCCTGTTTCAGGCAGTTCCACTCCACCCGCCATGCAACCGCGGGAGTATCCGCCGAAGGCCTGCGCGCGCTGTTGGCTCCCGACATCAGCAGCGCCAAAGAGGTTCTTTGCGACACGCGTGTCGTTGCTGTTTTGTGTCGAAATTGACGTCGTATCGCTGTCGCCTTGGCACGCGGCCAAAGCGAGAAGGAATGCGATTACTGCTGCGAAGCGGCCCATTCTGCGCGGTCCCCATCTTTGTTGACCCACCTTAGCAGGATAAGCCCAAGGAGGAACAGGAAGATAAGCGGAAGATAGCCGAGTTGGACGTTCCCCGTCGCCGCTGTGAATACGCTAATCAGCAAGGGCGCAAGGAACGCGGTGGCTTTTCCAGACAAAGCAAAAAGGCCAAATGTCTCAGTAGGTCGATCCGGATGGCCATGTCGTACCATGAGCGACCTTGATGCAGCGTAGAGCGCACCACCTGCGCCACCAATCATACATCCGATGATGAAGAAGATGATGTCTGGAATATTGGACCCCTCTGGTAGTGGAATACCGAATAAAGATTCACGCGACAGGCTAACGGTGACAACGCATACAAAGATCAGGAAGTAGATGCAGACCTTGATCACAGGCTTTGGACCAACCCTTGCATCAAAACGCCCACCCACGAAAGTGAAGACCGCTGCCGCGATGATTGACGCTATCGCGAATGGCCCGAGTTCTGCGACAGTCCAACCCAGAACCAAAGTCGCATAGACCCCGCCAAACGCGTAGAGCGCATTCAAGGCGTCGCGATAAAACATGCCGCCAATCAAGAAACTGGCTGTACTCTTGTGCTGTCCAACGCGCTTCAACGTTGTGACGAGGTCAGAGATTACCTTAGACATCTTCGGCACTTCGCCGGCATCTTCTGGGTCATCTTTAACCCACATGAAGAATGGGATGATGAAAAGGACATACCAGATCGCAATAAACGGACCGACGGCGCGGGTGCCTTCGCGTTGCTCGGGGTCCAGGCCAAAGACGGGGCTCAGCCCTGCGATCGTTTTTCCTGTGTCGCTACTTTCCGCAAAGAAGGCGAGCATGATGATAACACTCACCAAACCACCCCAATAGCCGAACGCAGCGCCGGATCCTGAGACTTTTCCTACTTCGTCGTCATCACCCATTGAAGGCAGATACGCGTTGACAAAGTTCAACGCCGATTCTGCTGCGATAAAGCCGATGTAGAAGATAAAGAGGAATAGGAAGAGCGAAGATGTATCGGGCTTCATGTACCAAAGGGCGGCCGCACCGATGACATAGATGATCGAGAATAATGCGATCCACGGCCTCTTCCGACCGGTATTGTCAGCGAAAGCGCCTAGGAATGGGGCGGTGAAAGCAATGACCAAACCAGCCACTGTCTGACCACCAGCCCAAATGCTTTGGGCTTGCGCTCTTGCTTCTGCGTCAGCCAGTCCTTGCGAGAGATAGTAGTCCGTTGCCACGACGGCAAAATAGGGGCCGAAAATGAAGGTGAGTCCAAGGGTGTAGTAGGGCTGTGTCGCCCAATCGAACGTCATCCATCCCCAGATGCGCTTTTTGCTCACAGCTGCCATATCGTCCCTCATCCCTTTCGATCACTAGACAACGAGATGTTGGAGCGTGCAACCCCCTGAGAAGGCTCAGATGTTCTCTCCGGCCTCGGGTGGCCAAATGCGTGTGCTTTCGGCATCAATCCAGTTTTGGACCCAATCGGGCAAGGCGGGGCGATCATCGGTATAGCCTGCCGCCGCGAACACGCGATCGGGTTTCACGATACCATTCTCATCCGTGATGGCAGATCGATAGAGGGCTTGCACAGCGCAGTTTTCCCCAATCCAGATCGACTGATCCAGGTAGAAGAATTTGTCGTCCCAGCCGATACAACGGCTCACCATCTGAAACTTGACAAAAGGTTTGATCCGACGCCGATAGCGGACAGACACCCCCGCCATGGTCATGCCCCAGCTGTTTTCTTTGAGCGTGCGCAGCAAGCCGACCCGTTTGGCTAGAATAGTACGCCCAAGATCGAGGATCGTCAGGATGCGCCCATTGTTCATTTCGATGAATACATCGATATCCTGCGGCCAACACCGATGGTGTGACACGTGAATACCTAGAACGGGTAGGTCGGGCGCGTTTCGATGGGCAAAAAACTCTTTCCCCATGCGGATCACAGGATACATGGCGATCTCCTTTCACAAAGAAATGTGATTACGTTTACGTAAACGTCAACCTTGACCTCACGGCAGGCACTTGTTCTTTCGAAATGTAGGGCTTACCTGCGGTGTCACGAACTACGGAGGACGGAATGGCGTCGATCTTTGATATCTTGATGTTGCTGCTTGGTGTGGCGCGCATGTTTATCTTTGTTCATTTCATCATGAGTTGGTTGATCAACTTTGATGTTTTGAACGTACGACAGCCTTTGGTTGGGCAAATTTGGTATGGCCTGCAACGTATTCTTGAGCCGATTTATCGTCCGATCCGCAATATCCTTCCCGACATGGGGGGAATCGATCTTTCGCCCATTGTCGCGCTGATCGGGATCGAGATTATTAGGATCATTTTGATCAATAACGTCGCTCTATTCTACTAAGCGCTGTCTTCTTTCGGAAACCTAAGTCCCACTTTCTTGCACTCTGGTGGCGGAAATCCATGTGCGCATGTCGTGCATGGGCTGACGTAACCTCGTCAGCTGTGCTTTATTCCTTCCTAAGCTAAGGAAGGGAGACCCGATGTCAGAGAAGATTACGTTCACTCTGGATGGGCAACAGGTTACGGCAGAGCCGGGTGAAACCATTTGGGAAGTCGCCAACGGGCGGGGCTTGGTGATCCCGCATTTGTGCCACAAGCCGCAGCCGGGATACCGCTCCGACGGAAATTGCCGCGCCTGTATGGTGGCAATTGAAGGCGAGCGTACGCTTGCGGCGTCTTGCATCCGTGAACCCTCCGAAGGCATGGTTGTGACCACCGACCAGCCACGCGAGGTTCAGGCGCGTCGTATGGTGATGGAGCTTTTGGTCGCAGACCAGCCAGAGCAAGAGGTCGCGCGCGACAAGTCTTCTCACCTTTGGGAGATGGCGGCAAAGCAAGATGTTTCTGACAGCCGCTTTCCCGCGATGGAACAAGACCACATCCCGCTTTTGGACGACAGCCATGTCGCAATGAGCGTAAATTTAGACGCCTGTATCCAGTGTGGCCTATGTGTGAGGGCCTGCCGCGAGGTTCAGGTTAATGACGTGATCGGCATGTCCGGTCGTGGGCATAATGCTTACCCAACATTCGACTTTGATGATCCGATGGGCGCCTCCACCTGCGTCGCGTGTGGTGAATGCGTTCAGGCTTGCCCGACCGGCGCTTTGATGCCGTCAAGCTTGATGGATGGTGAACAGGTTGGTGATCGGAGCGACTTTGACAGTGAAGTGGAAAGCGTTTGTGCGTTTTGCGGTGTGGGTTGTCAGATTTCCATTAAGGTCAAGGACAACAAGGTCAAATATGTCGAGGGTATCGATGGCCCTGCGAATGAAGGGCGTTTGTGTGTCAAAGGCCGGTTTGGATATGACTATATCCACCACCAGCACCGTCTGACGAAACCTTTGATCCGTCGCGACGATGCACCGACGAAGGGTTTGAACGTGAACCCCGACAATTGGCAAGAATTCTTCCGCGAAGCATCATGGGACGAAGCTCTGGATTTTGCGGCCAATGGTCTGAAAGGGCGCGGGCGTGAGGTTGCAGGTTTTGGCTCTGCAAAGTGCACGAACGAAGAAGCCTATCTGTTCCAGAAGTTTATTCGCCAGGGCTTTGGCCACAACAACGTCGACCATTGTACCCGTCTGTGTCACGCATCGTCCGTTGCGGCTTTGATTGAGAATGTCGGCTCTGGTGCCGTGACAGCGACGTTTAATGAGATTGAGAACGCCGACGTCGCGATCGTCATTGGCGCGAACCCGTTAGAGAACCATCCGGTGGCCGCGACCTATTTCAAGCAGTTCACCAAACGTGGTGGCAAGCTGATCGTGATGGATCCGCGGAACCAAGGGCTTAAGCGGTTCGCGACGCATATGTTGCAGTTCAAGCCGGGAGCTGACGTATCGATGTTGAACGGTATCATGAATGTCATCGTCGAAGAAGGCCTTTATGACGAACAGTATATTGCTGCTTTCACAGAAGATTGGGACGCCCAGAAAGAGCACCTGAAACGCTTCCCACCTGAAAAGATGGAAGAGCTCTGCGGCATCGACGCAGACACCATTCGTGCAGTTGCGCGCGACTTTGCGACTGCCAAGGCAGGCATGATCTTCTGGGGTATGGGCGTCAGCCAGCATATTCACGGTACAGACAACTCCCGTTGCCTGATCTCGCTCGCCTTGATGTGTGGCCATGTTGGGCGGCCGGGCACGGGTCTGCATCCGCTCCGTGGGCAAAATAACGTGCAAGGTGCTTCTGATGCAGGTCTGATCCCGATGTTTTTGCCGGACTATCAGACGGTGACGGACGATGGCGTGCGATCGGCCTTTACAGACGTTTGGAATTCGGGCGATTTCAGTAATGAAAAGGGCCTCACCGTCACCGAGATTATGGACGCGGTGCATGAAGACAAGATCAAGGCGATGTATGTCTTGGGTGAAAACCCTGCGATGTCTGATCCCGATGTGGAACATGCGCGGGATGCTTTGGCAAAGCTAGATCACCTCGTGGTGCAAGATATCTTCATCACCGAAACCGCCAACTACGCCGATGTGATCCTTCCGGCCTCGGCGCTTTATGAAAAGAGTGGTACAGTCTCTAATACCAACCGCACCGTTCAAATGTTGCGCCCTGCTGTGACGCCTCCCGGTGAAGCGCAAGAGGATTGGTGGATTGAGGTTGAGCTAGCCAAACGCTGCGGCTTGCCGTGGGACTATACCCACCCCAGCGAAGTCTTTTCCGAGATGGCCATTAACATGCGCAGCCTCGACAATATCACATGGGAGCGCCTCGAAGGCGGTGCGGTGACGTATCCATCGTTGTCGCCGGAAGACCCGGGTCAGGCTGTTGTGTTTGGCGATGCTTTCCCACGAAGCGAAGGCCGCGCGAAATTTACACCTACTGAGGTGGTGCCGCCGGATGATATGCCGACGCCTGAATTCCCAATGGTGCTGACCACCGGTCGCCAGTTGGAGCATTGGCACACTGGTTCGATGACCCGTCGCTCAAAAGTGCTGGATGCCGTGGAACCAGAAGCGAACTGTTCCTTGCATCCGTCAACGCTGCGTAAACTGGGTGTCGAGCCCGGTGGGCATGTGACTTTGACGACCAAGCGAGGCTCGATCACGATCATGGCTCGCGAGGATCGTGCAGTTTCACCGGATATGGTGTTCGTACCGTTCGCTTATGTTGAGGCTGCGGCTAACATTTTGACGAACCCCGCGATTGATCCCTATGGGAAGATTCCAGAGTTCAAGTACTCAGCTGTTCGAGTGGAAAAAGCAGCAACCTCGGTTGCCGCGGAATAGTTGGGTCATTTCCAACTAAAGAAAAGGCCCGCCAGTTAGACGGGCCTTTTTGTTTTACTTACTTCGCGGGAATCCAGCGCTCGAGCCCCATGCGGATGAAACTTTGTGAGTCCGGTGAAACTTCTTTCAGACCGATGTAATAGGTGCCTGCACCGATGCGTGCAGCGACTTGGGAATCAAGCCCGTCGCCGTAGTCGTCGTTCAAAGCGACTTGGCGCCCAAAGTCGTCGTAGAGTGCGACAAGGGGGTCGCCGGTGCCATCGACAGAGATTGCTTCGATGAGCATCAATCCACCTTCTGGAACATTCACACTGAACCACATTGCTTTGTCAGTGACTTGTGCATCTCGTCTGATCCGAGTGGCCAGATCACCCAAATCTGCGATTTCAACAGTACCGTCGAGTGGTGGAGCAGCTTCAGCCCGATCGACCAAGGCCATAAGCGCCGCGGCCGGATCATACTCCGAAACGGTCACAAGGATCGGAAGGTCTGCATCGTTCAGAGCGTCAAGTCCGATGCAATAGTCTCCAGCGGGAAGCGTTTCGGTGACATCGATGCGAGAGTTCAGCCCATCCGAGTCGTCGTTCTCGTCGATATAGTTTTCGTCACCGTCATAGAGAGTAAGAACCGGATCGGCGTCTTGGTTTTCTGCTGTAAGCGACAAGGCCAATGGCGCATCCAAAGTGAACCGCAAGAATGGCGCTTGGTTGACCGACAATTCACTTTGCAATGTGGTGGAGAGGACGCCGATTGAGTCTGCCTCTGCACACCCCAGCGCTCCTGAACCTGATCCCGTATTCGTGGACGTATTTGCCACACCATCGGTGAGCGGTTCCTGTTCTTCGCGCCCGATCCGTACAAACGCGGTCATCGGCGAGGAGTCATAACTTCTCGTCGACACACAGTATGTGCCGGCATCGAGAGGAATTTCTGCTCTGGAGGCTCCATTCCCACCTGAGTCGTCATCGGACACGACCAGAGAGCCATTTTGATCCAGAACGTCGATCAACGGATCACCTGAACCACGACCTTGCGCTTCAATGCGAACATTTGACGGCTGGCTCAACGTAAAGACAGAAACGTATTCGGAGCCACCGAGAACCAAGGCCATTTGCTCGCGATAGTTATCTGCCGTCGCAATGTCGGAGGACCCTTCAGAGCCGCCTATCCAGACGCCGCTACTACCAAGACCTGCGCAAAATTCTTGGGCTGCCAATGGCGCGGCGAACGATAACATCGCGCAGGAAAGAGCCGCTGACTTAAGATGGAATGATTTCATGGAACAAAGTCCTTTACCTTACTAAATTGCAGGTACCGTAGTCCAAATGGCGGACCGCTGACCAGCAGCAAGATGAAGAATGCCAAATTTCGTTGTTTCGTCAGGCCAAACAAAAACAAAAAGGGCCGCGCGAGGCGACCCTTTTCAATACTCTTGGTTCGGATTTCTTAACCCTGACGGGCTTTGAACCGACGCTGCGTCTTGTTGATTACATAGACGCGGCCCTTACGGCGCACGACGCGGCAATCGCGATGACGCTGCTTGAGCGAGCGGAGGGAGTTACGTACTTTCATGTACCTGTCCTCATTGTCGCGGCGCGCGGTGACGCCGAAGTTGCGTTTGCACCCAAAGGTGCGGTGAATTCCATGGTGGACGATACTGGGATTGAACCAGTGACCCCTTCGATGTCAACGAAGTGCTCTACCGCTGAGCTAATCGTCCATGGCCTTAATGCTGCCGCCCTTGTCCCATAAACAAACAGGACGCGGGGCGAACCGCGTCAGGTTCGCGTGCTATAAAAGGAGTCGCTTAGGGGATCAAGGCCTTTTGATAAAACTGCAAATCAGTCTATCATATATCCCAAGCAGGAGGCGAAATGAGCGCAGCGACCTACAACTTACGGCGTCCAGAGGAACGCACAACCTCGGTTGTGTTTGCCTCGCCGCACAGCGGTCGCGACTATCCTGTCTCGTTCTTACGGAAATCGGTACTCGACGAGCAGCAAATACGATCTTCGGAAGACGTTTTTGTTGATCAGTTGTTTAGAAGCGCACCGGAATTTGGCGCGCCTTTGCTGACCGCCTTGGCCCCTCGGTCATATGTGGACTTGAACCGTGCCCCCGAAGAGCTCGATCAGGCATTGATCGAAGGCGTGCGTCGGATTTCGCATAACCCAAGGGTGGCCAGCGGTTTGGGCGTCATTCCACGGGTCGTAGCAAACGGTCGTGCGATCTATCGAGGGAAAATGACGCTGGTCGAGGCGCATCATCGCATTTCGCACTATTGGCGGCCCTATCACGACATGCTGCAAACGCTTCTGGATGAAAGCCAAAACAAATTTGGCGAGGCGATCCTGATCGATTGCCATTCCATGCCGCATGAAGCCTTAGAAAACGTTGGGCCACCGGGTGCCCCGCGTCCAGATATCGTACTTGGGGATCGTTTCGGTGCGACGGCTGCGTCGTCAGTTATGGAGCGTGTCGAAGCGGCGATGACCAATGCAGGGCTTCGTGTCGCGCGGAATATGCCCTTTGCCGGTGCGTTTATCGCGCAGCACTATGGTCGACCATCGCGCGGCCAGCACGCGATCCAAATTGAGATCGATCGCGGGCTTTATTTGAACGAAACCACATTAGAACCGAACGAAAATTACGAGAACTTGCGGCGTTTGCTCATGGGCGTGATTGCGGAGATTGCTGCAATTGGTCGGCCGACCGAAGATCAGCTAGCGGCAGAGTAATAAACCGCCTTAAGCCTTCGCTAATTTGGCATTTCTTGAAGCGAGATAGCACATGACAACGATTTCTTTGGCCTTAGGCGCCGGCGGTGCGCGCGGGCTGGCCCACATTCACGTTTTACGAGCGCTCGAAGAACTCGGCATTCGACCGGTCGCGGTATCAGGGTCTTCAATTGGGTCGATCATTGGAGCGGCCTACTGCGCGGGGATAACCTCTGATGAACTCGTTGCAGAGATTGAGAGCGGTCTCGATGATCCGCTCGGGCTTCTGCGTGATATGACGAGGATAAATCGCGAAAGTTTCACGTCATTCTTCAAGAAAGGCGGGTTTCGTTTCGGTCAGTTGGATTTGGAGCGCCTGCTTGAAGGCGTTTTGCCGGATGAATTTCCGCGGACATTTGAGGAGCTTGAAATACCGCTGAAAGTGTCCGCGACGGATTATTATGGTGAATGCGCCAACATTTTCGACGAAGGCGATCTCCGATTTGCGGTTGCCGCATCATCCGCGATCCCGGGTGTGTTCTTGCCAGTTGAGAAGGACGGTCGTTTTTTCATCGACGGCAATGCAACAGACCCTTGTCCCATTTCAGTGGTCCATGATCTGGCTGACCACGTGGTTGCGGTAGATGTAACTGGCGGCGCGACGGGTGACCCGACAGAAAGTCCAGGGTTGTTCGGCGTCAACTATGTCGCGGGGCAGCTCATGCAGAAGTCCATTGTTCGTACAAATGCGGCCAAGCACTCGAATACAGTCCTCTTATGCCCGCCTGTTGATGAGTTCTTTGCGTTAGATTTCCATAAAGCCCGAGAAATCTTAGCCGAGACCGAGGCGTTGAAAGAGCAGGCCAAGACCACGATTGATGCCTTGATGGTTTAGGCCGTTCCTATCGATTAGGTCGTCTTTGACAGCTTGAAGTTGAAATGGCACCATTGAACGCAATTATGCGAATTCCCTCTTTTCGGGAGTATGAATTTTGCGTCCTTATCTTTTTGCACTTTGTCTTTCCGTGACACCAACATTTCTGCCTACCGCCGAAGTCGGTCAGGCTGCAATTGACGGCTGTATCGACCAACTGCGTGCCGTTGGTGGCGCCGACGGCCAAAGTGGGACGGTCCTGTCGCGCGAATATTCCGAAGCCAACTCTCTGGTGATGTTGCAAGACAGCGGCGATACTATTTGGCGATGTCTCGTTGCCAATGATGGCGTCGTCGCGGAACTCAGTATCGTTGACAGCTCTGCGGCGTCGGATGTGATGACGCTGTCTGAGGGCCTTCCTATCGTATCAGGCGATCAACGTGTTCAATTTGCATCTGGCGAAAGTGGGACAGTCATGTCCGCGACGCTCAATCCTGAAACCTCTGTCCGGTACCTATTGGGCGCGGTAGATGGGCAATTCCTTCGTGTCGATGTCGGCTCTAGGGACGGTGCGTTGGACTACATGATTTACAATCCTGATGGCTCTCTCTTATTGGATTTGATTTCCTCTGAGACGCTGTACCAAGGGCAGTTGTGGCAATCCGGGGATCATGTTGTCGAGGTCGTCAATGCAGGTGCGCAGCCCGTCACTTTTGACATCGGTATCGGAATTGAATGATCCGCTAGTTTATAGAAAGGACAGACTTTTGAAGACTTTGGTATCAACCTCAATTGTAGTTTTGGCATTTGGTTTGACAGCTTGTAATGAGCCGGAAGTGGTAAGCGACGCTGACCTTCCCACAATTGGCAGTCCATCAGACCTAACCGCCTTTCAAGGCGCGCGTGCCGGTCAGGCCGAATTCGGCATTCAAAGATTGGGCTTTCAATTGGCGAGGTCTGAAGGACTAACAAACTATTGGTTCAACCCGGCGACAGGCGCCTGCGCGAAAATCACGACGGATCAGGGCCGCTATTCCGAAGTCGAGATGGTCGCGGGCGGGGACTGCTGACCCCTTTGGCAAGGTTAATCTGAGGCACGAAGCTCCTGCGCGAAAAAGTCGTCAGGTCCTTCGACTTCTTCGAGCCTCTTTCCTTTGATCTGCCAAAACCTGTTGACAACATTGCGGACGAAACTCCGGTCATGGCTAACGAGCAAACAAGAGGCACCGTGCTCGCAAAGTTCATGTTCCAGCGCCTCCTGACCTTCGATGTCGAGGTGGTTGGTCGGTTCGTCCAAAAGGTAAAAGTTGGGGTTTTGCAGGCGAAGGATCAGCATTGCCAGTCGAGCCCTTTGACCCCCCGAAAGCGCCTCAATCTTAGTATCTTGCATCTGAATTGAGACACCGGCGCCGGCCAAAAGGCCCCGTGCGCGTTGGTCGCCGATATCGAACGCACCGGCAACGGCCTGCATTGGTGTGTCTGTCATGTCCAACTGCGTGAGATGCTGGTCCGAGTATCCAAGCTGAACCGAAGCTGCAGATTTGATTGGGGACTCTTGCCCCAACAACGCCTCATGGACGAGTCGCACAAGCGTGGTTTTTCCAGTTCCGTTTGATCCTAGCAAAACAACCCGGTCACCGCGTGCGATCCATTTCTTTCCTGTCTTATATAGAAGGCAACCGTCTGGCGTTTCGACGTCGAGTTCGTCCAACGCCACCAGTGATTTCGCGTGAGTGCCGGAGTTCGCGAGCTTAATGTTCCCTGCGCTCCGCTCTGTGTGCGCGGGCTTGGCAGCGGCTTCTAACTTGGCTGCGCGTTCATTCAGCTGCTTGGTCTTTACAACTAAGAGATCTGAACCTGAGTTGATCCCAATGTTTTTGAGTTTCGCGGCTTGTCTTCGCAACTGTTGGGCTTTGTTGAGATCATTGGCGAATTTGCGAGCGTCCGCTTCGTCCGCAATGTCGAGTTCTTGCCGTGCCGTGCTGAACGGCGCATTGAAGATCCGCGATCGTTCTGGCCTTAGGAAGAGCGTGCGATTTGTCACTTCATCGAGGAAAGCGCGGTCATGGCTGGTGAGGATGACAGCTGTATCTTTCGGAAGACCGGAGAGCCAGTTTTGAAGAAGGCCAATCCGCCCAAGGTCGAGGTGGTTGGTCGGTTCGTCCAAGAGCAACAAATCAGGCTCTGTGATCCAAGCCGCCGCAAGAAGGGCAGTGCGTTGCCAGCCGCCGGAAAGTTCCGAAAGAGTTGTATGTTGGATATCGTAAGGGACCTTCAGATCATCAAGCGCAACATCGACGCGCCAGCTTTCGTAGTCGGCTTGATCTTGTGGAAGGGCGGCGAGGACGAGATCATAAAGTGTCAGGTTCAATCGGTCGGCCGAGATATACTGCGCCACTTCGCCGGCACGCAGGCCGCGCGCTGTCGTGATTTCACCAGTGGTTTGTTCTAGCTCTCCAGAAATTACCGACAACAGCGTCGATTTCCCGCGACCGTTGGCGGCAATCAGTCCAAGGCGGTCGCCTTTGTTGAGTGTAAAGGTGAGGTCAGAAAAGAGTGGGTCGCTTAGGGTAACGCCGAGGGAGTTAATTTGGATCAGGGACATCTTTGGTCTTTCAGTATGACATGCGCGCCAAGGCGCGGGACTGGGCAGACCGGGTTTTGGTCAGCCCTACAAACGGATTTGCAGGGCAGAACGGGGACCATGCTGAAGTCGGCGGATGATACGCATGCTCAGCTTGTGCCCTCCCTTTGTTGGTGTTGATCCTGTGTGCAGTAAAACTCTTGAAAAGAGTTTTGGCCAGAAAATTTCTTAATTTTCTGAACGCCTAACGCAGCGCCCGCCCCTTGATAATCGCGTCCTTACCGAATTTTTCTCTGATTTCGTCAGCCGCATGTTCCGCTTGAGCGCGCTGGTTTGCGCCTGGGTCTAGCAGATCCCCTTCACGGTCGGCATCAGCCGCGCTTGCGAGTTGGCTGATGCCGACCCCCAACAGGCGATAAGGCCCCTTGTCGCCGACTTGATCAAAGAGGCCACGCGCGGTGCGATAAATGACGTCAGTCAATTGAGTAGGGTGGTAGAGCGATTGCCGTTTCGTCACGAGCTTATGGTCGGATTTCTTGAGCTTTAGGGTCACAACCCGACCCGCCATATCCTTTGCTTTGGCGCGCGCGCTGACCTTTTCGGACATGCGCCAGATATGGCCATCAAGAATATCAACGTCGTTGGTGTCTTCATGAAAGGTGGTTTCGTTCGATAGGCCTTTGACGGGTGTATGGGGCGAAATCCGACGCCCGTCTTCACCGCGGGCGAGGGAATACAATCGCTCCCCCATACCCCCAAACCGGTCATGCAGATCGCGACGATCCCAGCGGAGAAGGTCATCAAAGGTTCGAATGCCTGCTTTCGCGAGGCTTTCTTGTGCCATTGGGCCAATGCCCCAGATCAGGCGGACTGACTTTGGACGGAGGAATTCGGTTGTTTCGGCTTTCCCGATGATGGAAAACCCGCGTGGTTTGTCGAGATCAGATGCCACCTTTGCCAAGAATTTATTGTGACTAAGGCCAATTGAACCCGTTAGTCCGAGCTCGTTTTTCATCCGTTTGACCAATCGTGCAAGCATCAACGCAGGCGGTGCACCGTGCAGTCGTGCGGTGCCGGTCAAATCCATGAAAGCTTCGTCCAGGGACAAAGGTTCGACAACAGGCGTAAGCTCATCCATCATTGAACGGATCGCTTTGGAGGCTTCGGTATAGGCTTCAAACCTTGGCTTAACGACCATAGCCTCAGGACAAAGCTTCAAGGCTTGGAACATCGGCATCGCTGATTTCACGCCTTTGATCCGCGCAACATAGCAAGCTGTCGACACAACTCCCCTGCGGCCACCGCCGATGATGACAGGCTTATCCGCAAGCTCTGGATTGTCGCGCTTTTCGACCGATGCATAAAACGCATCGCAATCCATATGCGCAATGGATAGGTCGAAAAGCTCTGGATGCCGTGTTACCCGTGGGCTGCGGCAGGCCGGACATCGCCCTTCAGTGTCGAAGGTGGTCAGACAGTCTCTGCATAGGGCTTGCATGTTGGCAGTTTACGAAAGCTGAGAAACGAGAACAATGGCAGAACAAAGTTTCCATGGGTGCAAAGTCGCCTTGTTTATTGGCGACAAGCTTTTGATCAGCTTGCGAGATGACAAGCCGGATATCCCCTATCCGAACATGTGGGATTTTGTCGGCGGCGGTCGCGAGGGGAACGAGACACCCGAAGACACGTTGATCAGAGAAACCAAAGAGGAAGTGGGGTTGGATCTCCAGCCGGAAGACTTGATTTGGAAACGGAGATATCGCGCCAATTTCCGACCAGATTTTCACGTCTTTTTCTTTGTCGCGCGACTGCCGGCGTCGCATGAAGCCAAGATCGTTTTTGGCGATGAAGGGCAGGGATGGAAGTTGGTCGCATTGGAAGAATTCGACACCATTCCTAACATGGTGCCGTCTTACAAATCGCGACTGGAGGATTGGTTTAACTCTTCTTTTGCGTCCTCCTAGGCGAACACAACTGGATAAAGTTCGACACCGTTGGTTCCACAAAAATGGCCCGATACGCGCGGTATCGGGCCAGTCGCAAAGGGCAGTTGCCGTCGGTTGGGGACTTACCGATCGGCATTCACTTTGCAGGCTCAAAAATGTGAGTGGAGCCGCTGGGGCGTGTCGGACATGTTCAAGGCGCGCTGCGTCAGGTGCTCGCGAACCCGATCGATGTCCATGTTCAGAGAGCCTTTGACTTCGCAAGGGTATCGGAAAACTTGTCCGTCTCGGTGAATATCTACCCGAGCTTCAAATGCGCCATGTTTGGCGTTGTAGCGGACGTCGCCAAGTTGAATGCGTTGCATGTTGGCCTCCTCTTTCGTGCCTGTTCTGCGTCTGAATCCGATATTGGATAAGGCGAAACAGAACGAAAGAGGGTGTCACGCTGACGTGACAGCAGTTTACCTGTTGGGTGTCAGAGCTTGCGGCGAATTCAATTCAGAAAGAATGGATTGAACCGCTGATTTGGGATCGGCAGCCTTCCAAACGGGTCGACCTACCACGATGTGATCCGCACCGTCTGCGATGGCTTGAGCTGGTGTCGCAACCCGCTTTTGGTCGCCCAAGTCGGCACCGGACGGGCGAACGCCCGGCGTCACGATCAGTTTGCCTGATGCTTCGGGAAGTGTCCGAATGAGGGAGGCCTCTTGGGGGGAGGCGATGACACCGTCTGCACCAGCTTCCAATGCTTTTCCGGCCCGTTCCTGCACCAGATCGGTGATTGCACCGTCTTTGATGCAAGCATCGTCGAGGTCGCTCCGGTCCAGAGACGTCAACACGGTCACCCCCAAAATCTTAAGGTCTTTGCCAGCGGCCCCTTCTTTGGCCGCGCGCACAACATAAGGGTCGCCATGGACCGTTAGAAAATCCAGATCGAATTGCGCGATCCCTTTCACAGCTGCTTCGACAGTTGCACCGATGTCAAAGAACTTCATGTCTAGGAAAATGCGCTTGCCATGATCTTGCTTCAACTCATTGGCAAGGGCGAGCCCGCCTCCGGTGAGCATCCCAAGCCCGATCTTATAAAAGCTCACGGTGTCGCCCAGTTTTTCAGCAAGTGCGAGGCCATCGAGAACGTTCGGGACATCAAGCGCGACTATAAGGCGATCATCAGACATGGGGAAACTCCTATCTCGGTCCTCCGCCATTTAGCGGCTCTCTGATCTGGGTGCAATTCTTTGGCATAGTGCGGTCGGGCGCAGTCTGATTGGGGCAGACTGCGCCCTCCCGTGCGGCAGTTACCTACCCCACAATTCCGACGCCACACTGGGACATACGAACGCCGGAAACCGAAAGCAGCTTTGGTTGGGTCGCAACCGCGGCGTAACAGCATTTTTGGGTCAAACCCTGTGACTTCGAAAGAAGTCGAAACTCTGCCTTAGTTCGCGCCCGGAAGGTGAGACGAGAAGAAAACTCATCCTTTGGCATTCACTTTGGCAGACAACGTATGTCCTCCACTCACGCCTCGACTATGCTGTGGCTCCCTTGGCAACGATACTGGGAAGAATCTCAAACGTTTCCCCTAATCCTCCGGTTGGCTTGCAAGCGGAGTTCACGATCCCCATTTAGAGTGGGAGGCCCAAATAGGTCATGTGCTGCAAAGCAGGCGTGATGAAGAGGGTGCTTTGATAAGGAGAGAAAGATGAACTTAGACAAGTTCACTGAGCGTTCGCGCGGCTTTATTCAAGCTGCTCAGACGATTGCGATGCGCGAGAACAATCAATCTTTGATGCCGGAACATTTGTTGAAAGCTCTCATGGATGATGAGGAAGGGCTCTCTGCAAATTTGATTACGAAGTCCGCAGGCGATGCGGCGAGCGTCCGTCAATCGGTGGATGTAGCGGTTGCCCGTCTTCCAAAGGTCACAGGGGCATCTGGCCAGATTTATATGGATGCGGCGACTGGTCGTGTTTTAGCCGAAGCTGAGAAATTGGCGAGTAAGGCGGGCGATAGCTTTGTGCCTGTAGAGCGGCTATTGACCGCTCTGGCAGTGGTGAAATCAAAAGCTAAAGAGGCGTTGGACGCTGGCAAGGTGACGGCCAAGGGACTTAATTCGGCAATCAATGAGCTTCGCAAAGGGCGGACAGCTGATAGTGCGACTGCCGAAGACAGTTTTGATGCGTTGAACAAATATGCGCGTGATCTGACCGAAGCGGCTGAGCAAGGAAAAATTGATCCCATCATAGGACGTGACGAAGAAATTCGCCGCTCTATGCAGGTGTTGTCACGCCGGACAAAGAACAATCCGGTTCTGATTGGTGAGCCTGGAGTCGGTAAAACAGCCATTGCCGAAGGCTTGGCGCTGCGCATCGTGAACGGTGATGTGCCGGAGAGCTTGCGCAACAAGAAACTCATGTCGCTCGACATGGGTGCTTTGATCGCGGGTGCGAAATATCGTGGTGAGTTCGAAGAACGCCTGAAAGCGATCTTGAAAGAGATCGAGGCGGCTGCGGGTGAGATCATCCTTTTCATCGACGAAATGCATCAGCTTGTTGGCGCGGGTAAGACCGATGGCGCGATGGATGCGGCGAACCTGATAAAACCTGCTTTGGCGCGGGGCGAGCTGCATTGTATCGGTGCGACGACGCTCGACGAATATCGCAAGTATGTAGAGAAAGACGCAGCACTTGCGCGGCGTTTCCAAGCCTTGATTGTAGAAGAGCCGACGGTTGTAGACACAATCTCGATCCTGCGAGGGATTAAGGAAAAGTATGAGCTGCACCACGGTGTTCGAATATCGGACAGCGCTCTGGTCTCTGCGGCAACGCTTTCCCATCGCTACATCACGGATCGGTTCCTGCCGGATAAGGCCATCGACTTGATGGATGAGGCCGCGTCACGTTTGCGCATGGAAGTGGACAGTAAGCCAGAAGAATTGGATGCGTTAGATCGTCAAATCATGCAGCTGCAGATCGAGCAAGAGGCGCTGAAGAAAGAGGACGATAAAGCCTCCAAAGATCGGTTGCTCAAGTTGGATGAGGAATTAGCCAACCTGCAAGACCGTGCCACTGAGATGACCGCGAAGTGGGAAGCAGAGCGTGCCAAATTGGAAGGTTCTCGCGAGCTGAAAGAGCAGCTCGACCGTGCACGTGCTGAATTGGACATCGCCAAACGCGAAGGCAATTTGGCCAAAGCGGGTGAGCTGTCCTATGGCGTCATTCCCGACCTTGAACGCAAGCTGTCAGAAGCCGAAGACAATGACGACCTGATGGTCGAGGAAGCGGTTCGCCCCGAACAGATTGCCGATGTGGTCGAGCGCTGGACTGGTATTCCGACATCGAAGATGTTGGAGGGTGAACGCGAAAAGCTGCTTCGGATGGAAGAAGAGCTTGGCAAGCGCGTGATCGGCCAAAAGGTGGCTGTGACCTCTGTATCCAACGCAGTGCGTCGTGCGCGCGCTGGTCTGAACGATGAAAACCGTCCGCTTGGGTCGTTCTTGTTTCTTGGGCCTACTGGTGTCGGAAAGACCGAGTTGACCAAGGCTGTGGCCGAGTACCTCTTTGACGACGACAGCGCGATGGTCCGTATTGATATGTCTGAGTTCATGGAGAAACACGCGGTCGCACGCTTGATTGGTGCCCCTCCGGGTTACGTCGGCTACGATGAAGGCGGCGTTTTGACCGAAGCCGTGCGGCGGCGTCCTTATCAGGTCGTGCTGTTCGATGAAGTCGAAAAGGCACATCCAGATGTCTTCAACGTACTGTTACAGGTGTTGGACGATGGTGTTCTGACCGATGGTCAGGGCCGGACGGTCGATTTCAAGCAGACGCTGATCATCTTGACGTCAAACCTTGGAGCGCAGGCCTTGAGCCAGTTGCCGGATGGAGCAGATGCTTCTGATGCAAAGCGCGATGTGATGGACGCAGTTCGCGCGCATTTCCGGCCAGAGTTCCTTAACCGTCTGGACGAGACAGTCATTTTCGACCGTTTGGTGCGTGAGGATATGGCTGGGATCGTAGAAATTCAGCTGCGTCGTTTAGCCGATCGCCTTGCGAGCCGGAACATCACGCTTGATCTTGATGACGGCGCGATGACCTGGCTTGCGGATGAAGGATACGACCCTGTCTTTGGCGCGCGGCCTTTGAAGCGGGTGATCCAACGTGCGTTGCAAGACCAGTTGGCCGAGATGATCTTGGCTGGTGATGTGTTGGACGAATCAACTGTGTCGGTATCAGCGGGTGCTGATGGGCTGATCGTCGGGGACCGATTGTCGGTCAGCAATAAGCCAAAGCCGGACGATGCCGTCGTCCACTAGGCTTTGATTTGGGAGTGGGGCGCCGTGGGAGGTTGTGGCGCCCCAATTTGATCTTAGCTGGATGGCAAGATCACTTTATCGATGACGTGGATGACACCGTTTGATGCTTCAACGTCAGCGGCAACGACGTTAGCGTCGTTCACCATAACACCGCCTTCAGTCATGATTGTAACGTCCTGACCGTTTGCCGTTGGTGCCATCATGTTGTTTGTCAGGTCGCCGGACATCACTTTGCCTGGGACAACGTGATATGTCAGGATCGCTGCAAGCGCTTCTGGATCTGCGAGCAGACCTTCAACTGTGCCTTCTGGCAGAGCTGCGAACGCCTCATCAGTTGGAGCGAACACAGTGAATGGGCCATCGCCCTTGAGTGTGTCAACAAGGCCAGCTGCCTGAACTGCAGCAACCAATGTTGTGAAAGAACCAGCTTCAGCAGCTGTGTCGACGATGTCTTTGTCGTTGCCCATCGCAAACGCCTGGAAGGCAAAAGCGGAGGAAGCTGTAAGAGCGAGTACTGTTCTGCGTAGCATAGGAAGTTCCCTTTCAATTTTTATGTTTCGTGCCGTGGTTACGCAGGTGGTTCACAATGGATCACTGGGGATTGTTGCTGATGGCATTTGACGACAAAGGATTGCGGACTAAGCCGCAGGTTGAAAATCTTTCCATTCACAAAAACGTGATCGAAAACGTGAGAATTATCTCAAATCCGTGGGTGGGATTGACCTGAAAGGGGCGGCTGCGTTTTGTGCGACACAACCTCAAAAGGAACTCGCCCATGATGTCGCCCATGTTCTCTGCCTTCACGATCAATGTGATTTCCGTTTTAGCGGTTCTGTTCATTCTCGTTGTCGGGCTGATTGTTCTGGTTGTCATCATCACCTTCATCATTGACCGGAGCCAACGCACGGATGCGATCCGGCGGAATTACCCAGTATTGGGGCGTTTCCGGCACTACTTCTCTGCGCTGGGCGAATTCTTTCGACAGTACTTTTTTGCGATGGATCGCGAGGAACTGCCGTTTAACCGGGCGCAACGCGAATGGATTTCGCGGGCTGGGGGCGGCAAGGGGAATACTGTCGCCTTTGGGTCGACTCGCAACTTGGCGACACCGGGCACTCCTATCTTTGTAAATGCGGCCTTTCCGCCTTTGGATGAGCAAGCGGCTAAAACCGAACCGATGTTGATCGGCCCGAACGCGCGTGAGCCTTATTTGGCGCCGTCAATCTTCAATCTGTCAGGCATGAGCTACGGCGCAATATCAAAACCTGCGGTGCGTGCCTTATCTAAAGGCTGTGCGGACGCTGGCGTCTGGATGAACACAGGTGAGGGCGGGGTGAGCCCTTATCATTTGGAAGGCGGCTGCGATCTGGTCTTTCAGATGGGCACCGCCAAATACGGCGTGCGTGATCCGGAGGGTAATCTGGATGAAGACAAACTTCGCAAAGTGGCCGCACATGATCAGGTCAAAATGATTGAGATTAAGCTGGCACAGGGCGCCAAACCGGGCAAAGGCGGCATTCTGCCTGCATCAAAGGTAAACGCAGAGATTGCAGAAATCCGAGGGATCAAGATTGGTGAGAGCAGTCTTTCCCCAAATCGCCACGTGGAGATTGATGATTTCGAAGACCTGTTGGATTTCATCGCGCGGGTCAGAGACGTGTCCGGCCTGCCTGTTGGTATTAAGACAGTGATGGGCAGCGGCGCAGCATTTGAGGAGCTTTTCGCGCTTATCAATGAACGTGGCCACGATTCAGCACCTGACTTTATTACGCTTGATGGCGGGGAAGGCGGAACGGGTGCGTCTCCTATGCCTTTGATTGATCTTGTGGGTGTCTCGATTAGAGAAGCCTTGCCGCATGTCGCGCGTCTTAGGAATGAAGCCGATTTAAAGGACCGCGTTCGTCTGATCGCCAGCGGCAAACTTGTGAACCCAAGCGATGTGGCATGGGCCATGTGTGCGGGTGCGGATTTCGTGACCTCTGCCAGAGGTTTCATGTTCAGCCTCGGCTGCATCCAAGCGTTGAAGTGCAACAAAAATACCTGCCCGACTGGCATCACCACCCATGATCCTCGGTTCCAAAAAGGGCTGGTGGTCGAAGAGAAATATCAGCGCGTGGCCAAATATGCCGAAAGCATTGTGAAAGAGGTCGAGGTTATCGCCCATTCCGTTGGCGTGAGTGAGCCAAGGCAGATGAAACGCAGCCATGTCCGCATCGTACAGGCCGACGGATCCTCTGTCCCACTTGATCTATTGCAGGAACGTTACAAATTGCTGGCGACAACGTGAGACTCATTTCCAAGTAAATGCCTTATAGGCTTCCTACATAACGACGAGACAAAAACTGGAGGCCTGAATGGCACACCGCTGGAAGAACGACCTGACCCATGCTGACGTAACGCCGAAAGAGGCGTTCTTGAACCGTCGCCAGATTCTGGCCGGAACCGCGGGTTTGGGTGCGATTGCTGCCGCTGGATTGGCAGAAGCTCAGGAAGACTTGCAGCCAAACAGCCTCGAAGACATCACCAGCTACAATAACTTCTATGAGTTCGGTACTGGCAAAAGCGACCCAGCCGCCAATGCCCACAAGCTTGAGATCGAACCATGGTCCGTCAAAGTAGACGGCTTGGTCGATAATCCCGGCGATTATTCTTTGGCAGACCTTTTGGATGGTTTGACAGTGGAAGAGCGCATCTATCGGTTCCGCTGTGTTGAGGCTTGGGCAATGGTCGTGCCTTGGAACGGGATCGAGCTGGCAGACATCTTAAATAAAGTCGGCGTTCAGTCAGAGGCGAAGTACGTCGCGTTTGAAACCGTTGTTCAGCCAGAGAACATGATAGGTGTGCAGCGCCGCGTTTTGGACTTCCCCTATGTCGAAGGTCTGCGCATTGATGAAGCGATGCACCCGCTGACGATCATGGCAACCGGCATCTACGGCGAACCGATTGCCAAGCAGAATGGCGCACCGATGCGTTTAGTTGTTCCTTGGAAATACGGCTTCAAGTCGATCAAATCCATTATTCGCATCTCGCTTACAGATTATGAGCCGCCAACCAGCTGGAACAAAGCGAATGCGCGGGAATATGGGTTCTATAGTAATGTGAACCCGAATGTGGATCACCCGCGTTGGAGCCAAAGTTCACACCGAGTGATCGGAGGTGGATTGTTTGCCAGCCGTGAACCCACGCTGATGTTCAACGGATATGAAGCAGAAGTGGCCAGTCTTTATGACGGCATGGACCTATCTGAATTCTACTAATGGATATCGTGGGGACCATAAACACCGCGGCGCGGAAGGTGCCAGCGTGGACTATATATATAGTCGGCGCAGGTTGGCTGGTTTACCTGTTCTATCTCGCCGCATTCACGCGCGCCTTCGGGCCTGAGCCGATCAATGCGTTGGAACGTGAATATGGTGAAATTGGTCTCCAACTGCTTGTTGTGGGCTTGTTGATCACCCCGCTGCGCGAAACCTTCGGGATCAGCCTGATCAAATTCCGCCGCGCAATCGGGGTCATGACGTTTTTCTTCATTCTGGCCCACTTCCTCGTCTTCGCGATCTTGGATGTTCAAAGCCTGGAACGGGTTTGGACTGAGGTTGTCAAACGTCCCTATGTCACCGTCGGCATGATCAGTTTCGTTGCTTTGATCCCATTGGCCATCACGTCCAACAATTACTCTGTCCGCAAAATGGGTGCGATTGCGTGGAGACGGCTTCATTGGCTGACCTACCCGGCGGCGATCCTTGGCGCGCTTCACTATGTTTGGCTGGCCAAAGGGTTCCAGATCGAACCACTCGTTTATTTGGCAATTCTCATTGGCTTGGTCGCTTATCGCTATCGGCCAAAGAACCGGTCAAAAAATCGGGCCATGAGTCGGGCCTAAAGTCTCCTCTTTTAATCCTAATATGTGCCGGTAGTGTCGGCGCATGATTGACGCCAAACGTACGACACTTCTTACAATGCTCATCTTCTCGCTCCACCCCGTGGCGTTTGGAGCGTGGATTGCTTTGATCCCAGTTGTGAAAGCAAACCTTGGCTTGAACAAAGCTGAGCTGGCCATCGCACTTTTGGGTCTGCCGGTTGCGACTGTTCCTAGCCTTCAGATTGCAAGTCGTGTGATGCCGCGCTTAGGACCTCGGCGGATTCTACGCGTCATGTTCCCGATACAGGGCGCGGTTTTGATCTTGCCGTTTATGGCGACATCACAGGCGACACTCTTTTTGGCCTTGATGATGTTTGGTGTCGCGATGGCGTTCATGCAAGTTTGTTTAAACGTCTATGCCGGACGACTTGAAAAGCAGCTCGGCGTGATCGTGATGAACCGCTGCCACGGCGCTTGGGCGCTGGGGTTGATGTTTGGCTCGTTGCTGGTCGTTTGGCTTGCATTCCTTGATGACGGCCTTCGCTTGATTTCGATTGGTATATTGTCAGGAGTGGCTGGGGCGGTCGTCGCGTCGCTCCTCCCTCAGTTGGGCAGCGAAGCCGCGCAAGCCAGCCCGCCACGCAGATCGTTCAAGCAAGTTCCAAAAACGCTCTACCTCATCTCGCTTCTAACACTTGCCGTCGCGATGACCGAAGGGGCGATGGCCGATTGGGGCGCCGTCTATATGTCGGAGCGTTTGCCGGCGGACAGCTTATACATCGGCATGGGGGTCACAGTCTTTGCGGGCGCGCTTGCGCTGGGCCGGTTATGCGGAGACTTCGTGAACATGCGTTCTGGGCCGGTCGTGCTTGCGCGCGGTAGTATCATTTGTGCGATCGCGGGATTGCTTTGTTTGGTTTTGCCGCTCCCGCTTGGGTTTGCATTTGTCGGGTTTGGGTTGGTCGGCCTTGGTGCGTCTGTAGGATTCCCTCTAGGCGTTTCAGCAGCGGCTGCTTTGGATGACGAATATGAAGGTGCGAACATTGCGATTATGTCGTCGATCTCAATTGGTGGATTCCTCGTAGGTCCACCGGCAATCGGGTTCCTCGCAGAAGCATTCAATCTGCGAGTCGGTTTGGCGGCGTTGATTCCGGGATTATTGGCCGGAATCGCCATTGCTGGATGCCTCCGACCGGTGAATCGGCCGAAAAAACCGATTCATTCAGACTGAATCGCTGCGATTCATGGAATCCACACTGGTTTGAATCGAAGATTCACCGGCGGTCTTGTGGGTAAAGTGGTGGATAACCCCAAATATTGTATTCATTGTTCTTTTTCTGCCTAAGAAAATTGCATAGAGACCTAAGGTTACCGAACGAATGTTACCTTAAGTGTATAAAAAAATTGAGAAATTCATGTTTTTTGGAAAAAATGCATTTTTCTCGAAAAAAGGGGTTGCGGGTACCAGCCACTAACCGTAGAACCCCCCTCACCGGCGGCGCTGAGGCACTCACCACAGCGACAACGGGGCGCCAAACGGGCCACACGGCAACGAGACGCATAAGAATATCAGAGGTATCTAGGGCGGGGCGCGCCAAAGAAGTTAGGGCGCACACTGTTCTTTTTGTCTCTACGCTGTTTGAAATTGAGAATATCTGAAGAGATATGTGGGCGGTTTGGTTCATTCGATGGATCAACGTCTGTATATCACGCTAATAGAACTTCGGTTCGATGATTTAGTGTCAGCTTCACTGTTTGTACGGCTTTCGGTTGTCTTTGATAACCAGAAGCACAACAAACAGAGAATACTCGATGATGTTTCCTAGCCGGGACATCGTCGTGTGATGTGCAGAGGTTCGAACGTCAAGGTTAAGCTGGTAACAGCTTTTCAACTTGAGAGTTTGATCCTGGCTCAGAACGAACGCTGGCGGCAGGCCTAACACATGCAAGTCGAGCGCACCTTCGGGTGAGCGGCGGACGGGTTAGTAACGCGTGGGAACGTGCCCTTCTCTACGGAATAGCCTTTGGAAACGAAGAGTAATACCGTATACGCCCTTCGGGGGAAAGATTTATCGGAGAAGGATCGGCCCGCGTTAGATTAGATAGTTGGTGGGGTAACGGCCTACCAAGTCTACGATCTATAGCTGGTTTGAGAGGATGATCAGCAACACTGGGACTGAGACACGGCCCAGACTCCTACGGGAGGCAGCAGTGGGGAATCTTGGACAATGGGCGCAAGCCTGATCCAGCCATGCCGCGTGAGTGACGAAGGCCCTAGGGTCGTAAAGCTCTTTCGCCAGGGATGATAATGACAGTACCTGGTAAAGAAACCCCGGCTAACTCCGTGCCAGCAGCCGCGGTAATACGGAGGGGGTTAGCGTTGTTCGGAATTACTGGG